>Ga0180218_1000583_pt1 | contig 30889 bp, 20 predicted proteins | sample eDN3rd37CKraftBY_FD_151334 | JGI IMG/M metagenome (GOLD analysis project Ga0180218, IMG submission 151334) | Enriched backyard soil microbial communities from Emeryville, California, USA - eDNA 3rd pass 37_C Kraft BY (version 2) (version 2) | ecosystem: Environmental > Terrestrial > Soil >... | reverse complement strand
TTCACCGGAAGTGCCTTTCGAAGTTGTGCCGATAAGTGCGTAAGGAACACTCATCATCGCAGCTCAGAAGGCACTTTCCTTATATCGACACCCGCCTATCCAGGCTTTCCATCGGTGGATCGAGGCTAAAGCCTGGCTGTTGAGGCGCAACACCGGCTTCCATACTGCGTACGTCGGATCTTCGAACCTGTCACACGCTGCACTCGTGGACGGCTTGGAATGGAACGTGCGACTCTCGGCCAAGTCCACCCCGCATCTGCTGGAAAAGTTCCGGACGACGTTTGACTCTTACTGGGAGAACCGCGAGTTCAAACCCTATACACCTGGCGATGACGGCGACAAACTACGTAACGCCCTAGAGATCGCATCGGGAAAGAAGCAGCGCGACCCGCTGGCCGTCACCTTGTCCGGACTGGAAGTGACGGCCAAGCCCTACCAAGCCGAACTGCTGGAACAGCTCGATGCCGAACGCCTGCTGCACGACCGTCACCGCAACCTCATCGTCGCGGCGACAGGCACTGGAAAAACTGTCGTCGCGGCGCTCGACTACCGTCGCCTGGCTCGCGAAATCCACGGCCGCGACCTGTCACTGCTTTTCGTCGCGCATCGCAAGGAGATCCTGCAGCAGGCTCGACGCATGTACCAAGAGGTCCTCACCGACCCCACATTCGGCGAGCTGCTGGTGGACGGTGACCAGCCCACCCACTGGCGGCACGTATTCGCCAGTGTCCAATCACTCACCGCGGACAGACTTTCCACCATCGAACCCGCACACTTCGACGTCGTCGTAGTCGACGAGTTCCACCACGCTCAGGCCCCGTCCTATCGACGACTGCTTGAGCATGTCGAGCCGGTGGAATTACTCGGGTTGACCGCGACACCGGAGCGCGCGGACGGCGTGGATGTGCGCCAATTCTTCGGTGGGCGGGTCGCCGCGGAACTGCGGCTGTGGGATGCACTTGAGCAGAATCTGCTGTCTCCATTTCAGTACTTCGGCATCTACGACGGCACCGACCTGGAGACACTGCAATGGAAGCGCGGCGGATATGACCTCGCCGAACTGGAGCGCGTGTACACCGCCGACGATGCGCGAGTTCGAATTGTGCTAAAGCAGCTGCGGGACAAGGTTGCCGATGTCGGCACAATGCGGGCCCTGGGCTTCTGCGTCAGTGTCGAGCACGCGCGGTTCATGGCCCGCAAGTTTCTCGACGCGGGCATTCCGGCGCGGGCTGTGGTGGGGCTCGATGACAGCGCGGAGCGTCGCGCGGCGCTGGCGGCGCTGCGCGACGGCGAAATCAATGTGTTGTTCACGGTCGACCTGTTCAATGAGGGTCTCGACATCCCTCTCGTGGATACGGTGCTGTTCCTGCGGCCGACCGAAAGTGCGACGGTGTTCCTGCAACAGCTGGGACGTGGCCTGCGACTTGCGCCCGGCAAGTCGGTACTCACGGCGTTGGACTTCGTCGGGCACCAGCGTAAGGAGTTCCGTTTCGATCAACGCTTCCGAGCATTGACCGGGCTCAGCCGCAAGCAACTGGAGCGGCAAGTGCAAGAAGGGTTTCCATTCCTACCCTCGGGAAGCCAGATCGTGCTCGACGAGGTGGCGCAAGAGGTTGTGTTGCAGAACGTGGGCCAGCAGGTATCGCCCAAGAAGGCCGCGCTGGTGGCGGAGGTGCGTAACCATCCCAACGACCGCCTCGCGTCCTATCTCGATGAGTCGGGCCGCGGACTCGAGGACATTCTGCGTAGCGATCGGTCGTGGACCACATTGTGTCGCGACGCCGGCAAGCGGGGGGACCAGCCCGGGCCGCGCGAGACCGAGTTGATCAAGCGGGTGAAAGCGTTGGCGCACGTCGACGATAAGCAGCGTGCGCAGGTGTACCGGAATCTCCTCTCGGATGGAATAAAGCCAACCAGCGTCGTCGAGCAACGTTTGGCGACGATGCTTTTCTACTCGCTGTATCCGAACGCCGGCGGGTTCGACTCTGCCGCAGCAGCACTCGATGAAGTTCGCCACGAGCCTGTCGCAGAAGAGTTACGGCAGGTGGTCGATCTTGTGTTCGATGTGGCCCACCGCGGCACCCAGGCATTGGGTGACGTGGCCTCTGAGTTGGTCGACGTGCCGTTGGCCCTGCACGCGACCTACTCCCGCGAGGAAATTCTGGCTGCGCTGGGGTGGGTGTCGGAGAAGCGGACGCCGGCGACCATGCGCGAAGGTGTTGCCTGGTGTCCCGTTGTTAATGCCGACGCCTTCCTCATCACGCTTAAGAAGACCGACACCGATTACTCACCGACCACTATGTATCGGGACTTCGCGTTGAGTCAGGATCTCTTCCACTGGGAGTCACAGTCGACCACCTCATCTGTCTCGCCGACTGGCCAGCGCTACATCCATCACCGCGAGCGCGGCTCGCATATCTTGCTGTTCGTACGGGAGACAAAAAAGAGTGCGTTCGGTGATGGAGCGCCTTACATCTTCCTGGGACCCGCAGACTATGTCTCACATGAAGGTGAACGTCCGATGGCGATCACATGGCGCCTGCACCGGGCGATGCCGACGGAGGTGTATTTGGGAGCACGGGCGGCGGTGGCGTGAATCTCACTTTGAGTCCGGTACGGCTATGTCGAGCGCGGGGGAGTCAAAGAAGCGCAGTTGATGCTGTGTCTCCGGTTGCAGTAACGCCTTACAGTTGGCTCGACTGGTGCACTAGCGAATTGGCTGTATCGCTGCTTTCTTGCTCGGCAACCGCGAGCGAGGAAGGGCTAAACGGGAGGAAGTAACCGTGGGTAAGGAATTTGAGACAGATTGGGGTGCCGACTGTCGGTCAGCGTATTAACTGGTCACGCGCCGCCGCTGCGATTCTGTAGATACCCCCAGGCCGTCAGCAAGCTTTCCTGTGTGGTGATAGGAAGCACCTTTGCCGCGATGATGAGAAGGGAAGGTGATTCGTCGAGCGCCCTGAAAGCGCGGCGAGGCTAGGCTCGGCGCGTTGTGTACAAGAACTTGGTTGGATATGGCAGGCTTCGACTACGCACGCGCAAACCCAGCATGGCGTTTGCGTGCTAGCGCAGTTCGTATGGTTCGCGACATAACCGGTTGAAAAAAGGAACATATCGATGCCCACCCAGGCTAAAGAAATCTTTGAAGCGCAAAGTCAGAGCCTTCGTGAACTTCTTTCTGACAATGGGTTAGGTTTGTATTTGCCGCCGTATCAAAGACCGTATTCGTGGGGGAAAGATAAAGTCGTAAAGCTTTTGGATGATACATTGCACGGGCTTAAGCACCTGGGCGAAGCTCCCGACAGCTTCACATTCCTCGGCACAGTGATTACGATTCACGACGTAAATCACGCAACTGTCGAGCCCAAAGTAAAGCCGGAAGTTCCGGCTAAGGTGTTGACAATTATCGATGGTCAACAGCGGCTTTCGAGCCTACTCCTCCTGCTTGTTTGCCTGCATAACCTGATACGCCAACGGTTCTGGAAGGTGTTCAACGGGAAAGAGCCTGACCAGAGCGACGGAGCTCGGACACATCTGTACTTCGAAACAATAACTATTCTCCAAATGCTCGGCACTGCTTTTTATGAGCGGAAGAATGTGGGAGATGCGCCGATTTATCCTCGACTGATCAGAGCCTTCGTGGATCAATGGGCAAAAACAGATAAGTTCAAGTTGTACGAATCGCCGATCGCCAAATTGATTTATTCTTACTCAGTCTTAGCAGACAGAGAAGAGCTATCAGCTCGTCCTACGGACTTTCGCCCGAAAGCGCGAGAAGGGGTGGGCGAGGGTGAGGCGGACCTCGTCAGACGGTTCGGAGAAATCCGAAGCGCCTTGACGAAGCTGTCTCAAAATAAAGTCATCGAGGAATTGGAAGACCTCCCGAACCTATCGGTACTAGCAACGCAGATCGAATTTCAGCGTGCACTCTTTAATCACGAGCTAGACCTCGAGCTTTGTGCTTGGCTTCGCGAACTTGACGATGAACCTGAGGCGGAACTTATGCGCCTGGTCATGTTTGCGGCGTACGCACTCAACCGAATCGCCCTCACCGTGGTTCAAGGAAAAGATGAAGACTATGCGTTTACAATCTTCGAGTCGCTGAACACGACAGGCGAACCACTCACAGCGTTCGAAACATTTTTGCCCCGTGTCGTCATGAACGAGGGGGTGCGAGATTACAAAGGGTCCGAGGCGCATAGCTACATGATTGCGGTCCAGCAGTATCTCGATGCATTTGGCGTAGGCGATCGGTTGCAAGCAGCCACACGTGACCTATTGGTTTCCTTTGCGCTAGCGGAATCGGGTACCAAGCTGTCTAAACGGCTTCCTGACCAGCGTGGCTATATGAAGGACGCATTCGATCGCCACAAGGGAGACAAGTCTACTAGCTCTGCCTTTCTCCAACACTTGGCCGATACTGCTACATTTACTGGCTCGACATGGGATGGATCGCCCCGTCAACTAGTCGGGTTAGATTCCGATGCAATGACAGATACCGTCCGACTGTGCCTTGCTTTTCTGAGGGATCTTAATCATTCCATTGCAGTCGCGCCGATGGTGCGTTTCTATTCGGCTGCGGTTCACTCCGATGATTCGGAACGCTCACAAAAAATAGGTGATTTCGAAGATGCCGTCAAGGCCATCACCGCTTTCACAGTATTTTGGCGGTCGACCCGACGTGGTACCGGAAATATTGATAGTCAATATCGTGCCGTGATGGCGGGAGATTCGTCTCTGACCGGCATGGGTCCTCTCGCAAGATCGGTCGTCGGTTCCAAGAAGCCTCCTAGCGTAGTCGATGTGGGTGCTTTCAAGGCCGAATTGGCTGCGCGCTTGTCTGATGAGAGGCACGGTGGCATACCAAACCTTGCTTCATTCATAGCTAACGCTTCGTCATTACCGTTGTACTCCATAAGTAGACCGTTGACCCGTTTTCTTCTTCTTGCTGCGTACCACGATGCGGCAGAGGATTCAGAAAACGCAGGTCTCATAAAGGAGGGCAAGCCGGGGCTTGCGCCGTGCTTTACCCACAACGGGTGGGTTGACGAGGGGCATTACACAATTGAACACATCGCTCCAAAGCAGAAAACTGGTGGATGGAATCCTGATTTCTACAGCGATAAAGAAATTATCGACCGAATTGGTAACTTGGTCCTTGCTCCCGGAAATGCCAACAGTTCATTGAGCTCCCGGCCATGGAATGAGAAGCGAGTCCTGTACAAGGCGCTTGGTGCTGAAACGGCGGAGAGCGCAAAAAAAATTCTTACTGATTCTGGGTTAATATTTAATCAGACGACGGAAGAGCTTGCGCAGATGTCCCGCTATCTTCCGCACTTGCGATCCCTCGGCGAACGGACCGAGGAGTGGGATCCAGGGTTCATGGAAAAGCGGGCCGAGGTTCTGCTCCGGCTTGCGTATAGGCGCCTGAAGGGTTGGCTTGGGCTTGAGTGGTCGGAATCTGAAGATGACGCGGTCGCAGTGCCGGTTGAGGACGACAGCGACCTCAATAATGAAGACGGTGGCGATCTCGTGTGACGCGAATGGGTCGGGCAGCGCCGCTGATTATGTAGTTTCGTCACTGGTCGTGCCGTCGCGGAACGGCCGTCCTTCCACCGCATAGGGTGGCGCCGGGCCCGCAGTCGGGGAGCCCGCCCGCGCCGGCTTTGACCTCGGGCCTTGGTCTCTCACCCGCGTGCATGCGTGACTTCGTAGATCAAGCCAGCCCAGCATTGTCAGACCTGTGTGCAAACGTAAGGGCGCAGCGTGGCGTGCCGGTTTGGAGCTGGTTTACGAATAGGATCTCAGCAATGGTCTACCTCGACTACAACGCGTCTACTCCGGTCGACCAGCGGGTTCTGCCGGCGGTCATGGAGGCGCATTTGGCCTATGCGAACCCGGCGAGCGGCTATCACTCGCCGGGCCAGGTGGCAGCCGAACTGGTAGAGGAGGCGCGTAGCCGAGTTGCGACGCTCGCGGCACGTCCTACGCAAGACGTGATCTTCACCAGTGGCGCCACCGAGGCGGCTGTCCTCGGCCTCGTGGGAGCGGTGTTGGGGGCTTCCGGCAAGCCGAACGTAGTCGTAGGCGCTACTGAACATAAGGCCGTCTCGGCCGCGGCCGAACTCGGGGCACGTCTTAGTGGTGGGGAAGTGCGAACAGTTCGTGTGAATACGAGCGGGGTCGTCGACCTCATGCACCTCGAGAGACTTGTCGATGATTCGGTCGCTCTCGTGGCGGTGATGGCGGCGAACAACGAAACAGGGGTCCTCAACCCAGTGGCCGAGGTGGCGGAGGTTGCGAGAACTGCCGGTGCACTCAGCTTTATCGACGCGACCCAGCTTGTAGGAAAGGGCGACCTCGAAGTAGCGACACGTTCCGCCGATGTGATGGTGATGAGCAGTCACAAGATCTACGGGCCCAAAGGTGCGGGAGCGCTGATTGCGAGTCGCTCAGTGCAGAAGTCACTCGTACCTATTGCCTCTGGCGGCGGGCAGGAGCGCGGCCTTCGAGGCGGTACACACAACACCCCATCGATCGTGGGCTTCGGTCTCGCTGCTGAGCTGGCAGGAAAAGAGCAAGTCGACGATGTGGCGAGGATCGGCCAGCTCGCTTCCGAACTTCTCGATGATCTCCAGGCCCGCCTGACAGGTGTGACAGTCAATTGCGGCGGAGCAGCTCGGCTGTCGAACACCTTGAACCTGCGGTTCGAGGGAGCGGACGCCGAAGCCGTCATGACGTCGATGCCATCGGTGCAGGTATCGGCTGGTAGCGCCTGCCAGTCTGCAGTACCAATGCCGTCGCACGTGTTGCTGGCGATGGGGATGAGCGGTACCGCCGCGTCTGAGTCGTTGAGGATCTCGCTCGGCCGACCGACTACCCGCGAGGAGATCAAGATCGCTGGCGACGCCATCGTCGAGGCGGTAACTCGCGTCCGGGAACTGACGCGGGAAGAGGAGACACGAGAATGACGCTCGAGCAAGCGGCGGTGCCGACGTTCGCCAATCACCAGACATTCCACCCGCGGTTCGGCTGGATCAAAAAGGGCTACGACGCGGCTTCAAAAGATCCGAACGTCTTCAATGAGAAATCGGCGCCGGTGGAACTCGGCGTCGGGAAGAATATGGTCGAAGCTATTCGCTTCTGGTCATTGGCTACCAAGGTCATCGCACGACGGCCACATCCAGATCGCCCGCGAACTTCTGTATACACACCGACGCGAATCGGCAGAGCACTCCTTGATGACGAGGTAGGGCTAGACCCGTACCTGGAGGACACCGCGACCCTGTGGATATTGCACTGGCACGCCATATCCGCGACGACGATTCTGCCTATCTGGCGGCTGACCTTCAACGATTTCGGAGCGCTGGAGTTCACTGACGCTGACTTGCTCAGTTATTGCATGGAAGAGGTCGCTGCCACCACGTGGTCGCAGCCGATGAAAAGCAGTGTTCAGAAGGATGTCGACTGCCTGTTGCGTATGTATTCACGGCGCGAGACGCAGGGAAGGCAAACACTCGATGACCTGCTGGACTCCCCCTTTCGGGAACTTGGACTGATTCGACCGTCGGCCGGCCGCGGGAAAAACGCTTACCGGATAATTAGGGGTCCAAAACCGACGTTGCCTGCGACCTCGATCACCTATGCATGCCTTGACTTCCTCAGCCGCGAAGTTGATGGCGGCAATACGGTGAGTCTGACGCGGCTCGCCGCGGACCCAGGAAGTCCCGGTCGCATCATGAAGCTGACCGAACAGGACATTGCGGACGCGATCGAACAATCAGCAGCGGTCGTGGGACATTTACGCCTGGCGCGACCGGCGGGTTCCCGCCAGCTCGCGATCAGTGCTCCGCCGGGTGACGTTGCGTTTGAGCTACTCGCAGCCCGACATACGCAAAGAAGCTCGGGGTTGCCGACCCTGCCCGATTTTGTCCTCGTGGGCGCTGAGGCGACCGCGCCTCACAGGTCTGACAACGATGTCGAGCGCGCGATCCGAAGGGCGGAGCGCGCCCGAGAGCGGGAAAGCGGTGACGCAGCGTGACAAAGGTCCTTGCCGACTTCGTCCAAACTGTCAGCAGATTTAGTCGATCAGCCAATATCGAGCGTGACCACAGTGGAGCTGGAATTGACGGCTATGTGCCGACGGGGCGTGCGCTGGACGTCATCTCTCGTATTGCCGCAGGTTTGAAAGATCCTGCGGCTGGACGGACATTCTCCATCACCGGTCCGCATGGCGGGGGCAAGTCGTCACTCGCTGTCTTCCTAAACGGCCTACTTGCCGCTTCTTCGAGCCCGGAGTACAAAAGCGCTCATTCGATCCTCGAATCGATCGACCAGACTGTTGACGCCGAGCTGCGCACAGGTATGCGATCGGTGAAGGCAGGACGGAACGGTTTTGTTCGAGCGTTCGCAACAGCTCGCAACGAACCTGTGGCCGCGACCATTGCCCGGGCGCTGCACACAGGTGTCAGCCGTCAGGGACTTGAAGACGAGGTGGCTCTGCCGCCTAATTTCCACGCGCCAAAGAAGGCACCAAGTACGGCCGAGATCCGAGCTTGCATTGAGCGCTTGGCAAAGGCGCAGCCAGTACTCCTTGTGATCGACGAATTCGGTAAGAACCTCGAATACTTCGCGGCGAGCGGATACGAGGGCGACCCGTTTCTACTGCAGGAACTTGCGGAAATGACCCAGGGCGCCGACGCAGTCCCGCTGGTAGTCATCACCATGCAGCACTTGTCATTCGACGAGTACGTCCAGGACAGCTCGACGGCGCGCCGCCGCGAGTGGTCGAAGGTCCAGGGTCGCTTTCAAGACATCCCCTACATTGAGACGCCTGCACAATCACGCCGGCTGATCGCCAATGCGTTGGTTCAGGACCCAGCGTTTCGTTCCGCGGCCGATAAGTGGGTTTCTGACAATCGCGCCACACTAGAAGACCAGGGACTGCGTGACGTCGCCGACGATGCAGCGGCGGCGATGCCGCTCCATCCTCTCGCACTCTCAGTTTTGCCAGAGCTGTGCAGCCGATACGGCCAGAATGAGCGCACGCTGTTTTCGTTTGTAACCGGTGCTGAGCCAGCGGCCCTTCCGCGCTATCTCGCTGAGACTGAATGGGATCCGAAGAAACCGCTCCCTCTGATCGGCGTCGACCGGTTGTATGACTACTTCCTCGAATCATCGAGCAACATGATCGGTGTGGCCGACGGTGTCAGCCGCTGGATGGAGATCGAAACCCGGATACGTGACAGCGCTGGCCTCAGCTTCGACCAACTGAGAGTGTTGAAGACAATTGGCCTGCTCAATCTCGTCTCTAGCGGAGGTCGCATCCGCGCTTCGCGGCCGCTCCTCGAACTCGCACTGCAATCGGAAGATCGCGACCCGCAAGACGTCGAGAACTTACTTACATCTCTGATAGAAGCCGGGCTTATCACCTACCGTGCCTTTTCGGATGAGTACCGGATTTGGCAGGGGTCTGATTACAACCTGCGTCGAGTGATCGATAACGCCCGGCAAGAGATTCAGCAGTCTCTGCTGTCCGACCTTCTTCGAGACGCACTCGCCCTGGAACCACTGGTCGCAGGGCGTCACAGCCAACGGACTGGCATCCTTCGGGTGTTCGGTAGGCAGTTCCTCCCGTCGTCGTCCTCAGGCCCGCACGAGCCGGTAGACCCGTCGTGGGACGGCATCGTCTATTACGCAGTCGATCCCGACATCGATCCCTCGGCGATAGATCCTTTAGAAGACGGTCGCCCTGCGGTGTACGTCATTCCCAGTGATGTTTCCGCTGTGCGGGAAGCTGCGATCGAGGCTGCCGCGCTCACCTCCGCCCTAAGACGTGCAGAGACCGAGAACGCAGACTGGGTTGCGCAGCGAGAGCTTGTTGAACGTGCATCAGCCGCTCAGCAACAACTGCAGGCGGTAATCGGGGACACATGGGATTCGAAGGCCGAGTGGATTCTGGCGGGCTCAGGGGATGAACTCGACCCAAGGCTCGGGCTTTCATCACTATTGTCGGATGTCGCGGACAGGGTGTATTCGCGTACCCCTCGGGTGGCGAACGAAATGATCGCTCGGCGCGAGCTCACAAGCCAGGGAGCCAAAGCTCGACGCTTCCTGACTGATGCACTTCTTGCACACACCAGCACTGAGGCGTTCGGCATCGACGGTTATGGCCCCGAACGTGCGATCTACGAGGCGGTGTTTCGTAAGACCGGTATCCATCGACGATCAGACGGCGCGGAATGGGTGCTTCAGGCGCCATCCGACAAGACCTGGAAGCCGACATGGGCCGCCATCAACCAAGCGTTCGACAACGCTGGCGAACAACGGCGCAACCTGATGGAGATCCGGACCACGCTGACTCTGCCTCCATTCGGCGTGAAAGACGGCATTATCCCGCTGCTGCTCATCGCTGGCCTCGTTAGTCGTAGCGACGAGATCGCGCTTTACGAGCATGGGAGTTTGGTCCTGAGCCTCGACGATGCTGTCGCCGAGCGTCTCACTAAGAACCTCGGGCATTTTTCGATCAAGAACACGCAAACTCGCGGAGCGCGGCGCGCGGCAGTCATTGACAGCCTGGTCAAGCATCTGGGGATAACGAATCGTGGACGCACCGAAGGCCCCACGTTCCTCAATGTCGCGACTGCGTTGTTCCGGGAGTTGCGGATTCTTCCTCCCTTCACGCAAAAGACCGCGCGCAATTTGTCCGATGAGGCTATCCAGGTCAGAGCCGCGTTCCATCAAGCGTCCGAGCCTGACGTCTTGGTCTTTGAAACGCTTCCAAGCATCTTCGGGTTCGAACCTATTAGTGGGCGGGGGCGGACGGACACGCAGGCTGCGGACCAGTTCGCTGAACGGCTCGCGAACGCTATCCGAGAACTCCGTAGCGCGTATCCGAACCTCCTTGCCTCCATTCACGAACGATTGGCGCAGGCGACATCTACGCTGGGTGACCTTCGCGAGGTTCGGAGTGCGCTGGCTGCAGATGCCACTCGGCTCGATGGCCATGTGCTGGAGCCAAGGCTCAAGTCGTTTGTAGGGGCACTCTCTAGGCCAGCCGAAGCTATTGACGATCAGTCGTGGCTAGAAAATGTGGCAATGGTGGTCTGTGAGGGACAGGCACCTCGTGTATGGACCGACGATATGGCGAGTCGCTTTCCAATGCGCATCGCGGAACTCGGCGGCTCGTTGCGTCGCACCCTGGCGCTGTTGCATGAGCGCTTGGCCACGAACGTGGAGAGTGGCTACTCCGTCAGTCGTATGACCCTGACACGTCCAGATGGCAGTGAATCGATCGAGCTTTTGTCCCTGTCAGAACACGAGAAAGCAGCGATCGAGCCGCACTTTGAGCAGTTGCTCGATACGTTAGTGGCGAGTGGCATCTCGCGCGCAACGGCTTGTCGGATGCTCATGGCAAGGTTGGCCGCAGAACATGCACCGACTGAAGACAGCACCGCAGTCGCACAAATGCCGGGCAGAGAGGAACAACGTTATGGCTGAGGCGATCCGTCACATCTGCGGCATTAGCGGGGGAAAGGACTCCAGCGCGCTTGCGGTTTATATGCGTGACCGCGTGCCGGAGATGGAATATTTCTTCTGCGACACCGGAGCGGAGCTGCCGGAGACTTACGAATATCTCGACAGGTTGGAAACCGCGCTCGGCAAGCCGATCGCGCGCCTCAATGCACGTAAAGGCTTTGATCACTGGTTCGAGGTCTACCGTGGGACGCTGCCTTCACCTCAGATGCGCTGGTGCACGAAAAAGATGAAGATCGAGCCCCTTGAAGAGTGGATCGGCGATGACCACGCGGTGTCTTACGTTGCGATCCGCGCTGATGAGGCAGGTCGCAAAGGGTATGTGAGTACCAAACCCAACATCCGTACTGTGCTGCCGTTCGTCGAGGACGGGATCGATCACGACGGCGTACTCCGGATTCTGGACGAGGCCGGCATCGGCTTGCCCAAGTACTACGAATGGCGGACGCGGTCAGGCTGCTATTTTTGCTTTTACCAGCGCAAGGCTGAATGGGTCGGGCTGGCTGAAAAGCATCCCGAACTCCTTCAGCGTGCGATCGCTATCGAGGCGAAGGTCCGTCAAGACGCCGGAGCTGATGGCGATGCCTCGTTCGGCGAGTACGCAATGAAAGGCCGCCAGTACACGTGGTCTGGTGGGGAATCTCTTCCAGAGCTCATCGCACGTCGCGAGGAAATTTTGGCACGCCACGCTGAGGCGCAAGAGCAGGCGAAGAAGCGCAAGAAAAACCGACCTGTGTGGGAGGTCCTCGGCGACGCGCTCGACGATGACGACGATTCGCTGCAATGCACCGTCTGTGCGCTCTAATATGCCCTAGTGCAAATTAGTTGGCGGCGGCCGTTAGCTCGGCGCGCTGCCGGAGGGGGCGAGTGTGCTGGAGCGGGATCCAATGGGTGAGCTGTGATTACGTTCGAAGAGCTCATCGACCGTGCGTCCGATCAGCTGTTGCAGCAATTGGTTGGGCGTGACGTCGTCCGGATTCTCGCGGGCCTAGACTCAGCGCTTGCGCGGCCAGAGCGACTGCGTCAAATCGCCACTGGGCTACGCGCGCCAGCCGATATGTTGTTGGACAGCGCCCTGCGCCCTGAACTAATGATGCTGTTACCGCCGTCGACTGCGGAGATGTTGGCCCGTCGGCTGAATCTCGGTGGAGACCCGTACGACGCACTGAGTTCGATGAACGTGCGTAGAAATTCCCGACGAGCTGCTGACCTTCTCGATTTTTTCGATGTGGGCGACGAAGCAGAGACTCTGGAGTTACCACCCTCGTTAGCATCAGCTCAACCCGCGTACCCTTTGTTTCCGCACCAGCGGTTAGCCGGACGCCGTGTTCGCACTCGATTGGACGAGGAGCCCCATCGAGTCATGCTGCACATGCCAACGGGTTCCGGAAAAACGCGCACCGCGATGTCGGTGATTTCGGATCTACTGAACCATGAGGAACCAAAGCTGATCGTCTGGCTGGCGCACTCTGAGGAACTGTGTGAGCAGGCCGTCGAAGAGTTCTCGAAGGCCTGGTCGGTGCGCGGAAACAGACCTGTCGAAGTGCAGCGGTGGTGGGGGCCGCATACCCTCCGAACGCCGGTGATCCAAGACGGACTCATCGTCGCCGGACTCTCCAAGGCTTTCTCCTCCGTGCGCACGTCGCTCAAAGAGATCGGCGCAATCGCGGGCCGTGTGGGACTCGTCGTGATGGACGAGGCACACCAGGCAGTCGCCCCCACCTACAGGCAGATTCTCGAGGTTTTGACCGAGGCCGGGCGCCCATCGCCGCTACTAGGGCTGACGGCCACCCCTGGGCGGTCATGGAACGACGTCGATGAAGACGAGCGTCTAGCCGAGTTCTTCTTCCGGCAGAAGGTCACCCTTGAGGTCGAGGGATACAACAACCCCGTCAGGTATCTCATCGATGAGGGCTATCTCGCAGATACCGATTTTGTTCGACTCGAATACGCGTCAGGTTCCCGGCTCTCAGAGTCGGAGCTTGAAGAGTTGCGCGAGTCGCTGGACATTCCGCAGCACATCATCAATTCGTTGGCGGTCGACCAGAAGCGCAACATGCTCATTCTGAGCCGGGTGGAGGCGATGTGCGAACGCCACAACCGGCTGATCGTATTCGCGGCGACGAAGGACCATGCCGTTGTACTTGCAACGGTACTACGGGCTCGCGGACTGTGGGCATACGCCGTGACTGGCGAGACTCCATCGGGCGAACGTTCGCGCATCATCAGGGCCTACCGCGAGGAGAGCGAAGAGCCTCGCGTGATCGTGAACTACGGCGTTCTGACGACTGGCTTCGACGCGCCACAGACAAGCGCTGCAGTAATTGCGCGTCCCACAAAGAGTCTTGTCCTCTTCAGTCAGATGGTAGGGCGTGCTACTCGCGGGGTGCGGGCTGGCGGCAACAAACGGGCTGAAGTCGCAACCGTCGTCGACACGCGACTGCCAGGTTTTTGCGATATGGCCGAGGCTTTTGACAACTGGGAGGATGTCTGGTGACCAAGGACAGAGATTTCGATATCGTGCCAACCGCGCTGGCCGTCAAGGCGATGCGGGACAACGGATATAAGAACGCCGCGTACGCCATCGCCGAGTTGATGGATAACTCTATCCAGGCGGGAGCGAAGACAGTCCAGCTGCTCTGCGCCGACCGCGAAGTGCAGGTGGAGCACCGTACGAGAAAGCGCTTACACGAGGTTGCGGTGCTCGACAACGGTTCGGGCATGGACGTCGATACACTGCAGATCGCCCTTCAGTTCGGCAACGGAACTCGCCTAGACCCCGAGCAGCAAGACGGCATGGGACGCTTCGGTATGGGCTTGCCTAGCGCATCGATCTCGCAGTGCCAGCGAGTCGATGTGTGGAGTTGGACCGACGGGATAGAAAACGCGCTCCATAGCTATATCGATCTACCTGAGATCAACGCCGGCAGAATGAAATCGCTGCCGGCTCCGACTCGGAAAGAACTGCCAAAGGTATGGCGAATTGCAGCGGGTGAAGGAGCATTCGGACCCTCAGGGACGCTCGTCGTCTGGAGTAACGTCGACCGTATTCTGTGGAGGACGTCGAAGGCGCTGATCGACAACTCCGAGGAGCTGATCGGTCGCATGTATCGGTACTGGATCCACGACGGTCGAGTATCCATCGTCTTGAAGACTTTTCTGTATGACGAGCCGTCACGCATATTGCAGGAGCGGTCTGCGAAGCCCAATGACCCTCTGTACCTGATGGCGAACACGAGTTGTCCGCCGCCCTTTGACACCAAGCCCATGTTCAGGCCGTTTCCGAATGAGGGAGAGAACGAAATCCCCATCACGGTTCGGTTCCGCGGAGAAGACCACATTGTCAAGATCAAGTTCGCCATCGCATCGGATGAAGCGCGTGACAGCAGCGGTGGGCAGTCGACAGGCAGCCTGCCGCACGGACAGCATGCAGCAAGGAACCTTGGCGTTTCTGTCGTCCGGGCCGGTAGGGAACTCGAATTGGATCCTGCATGGGCGACGACATACGAACCCCGTGAACGCTGGTGGGGCGTAGAGGTTTCGTTCGATCCCGGGTTGGATGAGCTCTTCGGTGTGTCGAATAACAAGCAGTCCGCCCGCAACTTTGCTGAGGCGGCAAAGATCGATGTCAGCGCAATTGTGAAGGAGCACGGCGGGTCGCTGTCGGCGGCTCGACAAGCCTTGCGAGATGAAGAGGACCCCCTAGAGCCTTTGCTTGAGATCGTTCATCGTGTTCAAACCAACATCAAGTTGATGCGCGGCATGATTCAGACGCAGGCGGAGGGGAAGCGCAAGCGCAAGCGTCACGCCGAGGACAGCATTGAGGAACAGGCCACCGATGCCGTTCGGAAGCGCCAGAAGGAAGGACACCGGGGCCGGAGCGATGAAGACGAGACCAAACCGGTTGAGGAACGGAAGGCTGAAGTCGCCGACCAACTAGAGCATCTCGGCCACTCGAAAGAATCAGCCCAAGCGCTAGCCGCAGAGACCATCGACAAGGGCCTCAAGTATCGCATCGATGTCGCGTCACTCGAGGGAGGAGCGTTCTTCTCGGTGCAACCGAGGGGCGGTGTTCTGCTGGTCACGCTCAACACTGACCATCCTGCGTATGACTTGCTTCTTGGGGCGCGCGATCCGAAGGACCTTCCAGAGGACCCGGATAAGCTGAGGGAGAAGCTGCAAGCGGCGCAGGCCGGCCTCGAGATGATGCTTTTTGCCTGGGCGCGTTACGAAGACGAACAGACAGCTGAGCACCGGAGGCTGACACAGAATATTCGATACGACTGGGGTCGCATGGCCGAGGCATTTCTGACCAGCCGTCGATAGCGGAGTGGAGATGGTAACGCGCGAAGAAATCGCCAGGGTGCTCCGTGATGCCAACGAACCGCTATCAGTACCCGAGATTGCTGCTGCACTGAACGGCGAGGTTCGGGAATGTGATGCCGTTCTGTGGCAGGACCCGCAGTTGTTTCTCTGGCAGCCTGGTCACAAATGGACTGTCGCAAGCACGAAGTCGCGCGGCCCAGCGTCTACGATCACCGATGTGCCGGACGCGAGGTCGGAGGCCCTGCTATCTGCGTCTGGACCCGCAGACCTTCGCGCAACGACGTTGTCAAGCGGCGTCGTGATCGCAGTGAACCGTCGACCGCTGGACTCTGATGCATTCTTCACGGTTCGGTCGGCAGGCAACACCATTACTTTGACACTCAACTCGACGCATGAACTCTTCACTGCGTTGCCCATGCCATTTGAATCTAAAGAGGTAGGGGCGGACTACAAGGTCCTATGCGAGATTCTGCTGAGCGCGTGGGCGCTCTATGAAGACAGTCTTCCGGGAGGATCTAGCAAGAGGGCGACTGAGGATGCTCGTTTACTTTGGGGCAGACGCGTCATAGAAATGCTTAGAGAAACCGATGGTGTCTGAGCTCGGCGCGATGCTGATCGACCTCGCAGCGACGGCGAGACGAGAGTTCGTCATGTGCGCTCCTTTCGCCAAGAGGGGCGTGATCGATCGTGTTTTGGAGGCGGTCCCTGCGGACGTAGAGGTCGTGCTCTTCACCCGCTGGCGCCCTGAAGAAGTCGCCGCTGGTGTGTCAGACACCGGCGTGCTCGCCAGTCTGCGTGCCCGTGGCGGAATCGTCCTTCTTCACGATCGGTTGCACGCCAAGTTCTATCGGAATGAGAGCCGAACGCTGGTTGGCTCCGCAAATCTCACCGCTACGGCGTTGGGCTGGTCAGCAGCTCCGAATCTCGAACTCCTTGTGGAATCTGAGTCCGAGAACGCTGCAGACATCGAGCACTATTTGCGTGCCGAGGGTGTGGAGGCAACCGAGGCTCTTGCCTCGCAAGTAGACGAGATTGCCAACTTGCTGCCGAAGGCTATTGCTGTGGAGGGAACGCTGGATATTGCCTCTACTGCACCACAAGGAGATTGGATCCCACAACTTCGCATTCCGTCTGACCTGTTCTTGGCATACAGCCAAGGCTTGCAATGCCTGACGGAACGCTCCGCCATGGCCGCTGCAGCCGACCTCGAAGTGCTCGATGTGCCGCCCGGACTCGACAGACAGCAGTTCGAGAGATTGGTGGGACATAGGCTTGGGGGCTACTCGCTTTTCCAACAGCTAGACGAATTCTTAGCGACGCCAAGGCGGTTCGGCGAGGTCAGGCAGATGTTGGGCGAGATGATGGATTTTGACCGTGATAGGGCCGACGAGGCATGGCAGACGATGATGCGGTGGATGTTGGAGTTCTTGCCCCACCGCTATTCACGGGTGGTCGCGCGACACACCGAAGTCATGAAGCGCATCGCGAACGAGATGGGATCCTAGTTCCGTGAATCGTCAACAGGTGTACCGCCAGGTGACAGCCATCCTCGAAGCAAACTCTCTCCGATGGGTCGAGACGGCGACTGGCGGAGTCTTCTTGCGTTTTTCGAGCGCCGGCGTGGCCATCGAGTTTGTCGATTGGGGAACTCAAACACTAATCGAGATCAGCTCGAACGTGCTGACTGGTGTCGAGGGGAAGACGAAAGAGATCCTTCGGGAAGTCAACGCGCTGAACATGAGTTCGCACTTCGGTCGATGGGTTTTCTATCGCGATTCGTCGACGATATCGGTGGAGTACGACCTTTTGGGCGATCATCTGCAAGAGAACGAGTTGATGACAGCACTTGCTGCCATCGCACGACTCGCTGACTATCACGACGATCTCTTGCAGAAGAAGCTCGGAGGTGTACGGGCATTTGAGGAGTAGGTGTTGGCCGATGGGTTGTCGCGCAGCTTCACCATCGAACCGAATCGTTGCCATGACGGGGTGTGCCGATGACCACTGATGTGTGGCGTAGTGCACGTGAGCGCACCGCGATCGGCAGGGGCGATCTCTCGATGCCTGTGCGACAGTGCCTTCGCGATGAGATCATCAGCACCAAGCTGTCCCTACTCGACTATGGCTGCGGCCGGGGGCAGGACGTAGCACGCCTCAGCAAGATGGGCGTGAAGGCCCATGGGTGGGATCCGCATTTCGCCCCAGACGCGCCCTTGGTTGAGCGTGATGTAGTCCTGATGACCTATGTACTGAACGTCATCGAGAACGCTCAAGAGCGCCGCGAGACATTGCGCAAGGCTTGGAATCTTGCGTCAAAAGTGCTTGTGGTGTCCTGTCGACTAACTTGGGAGCAGAGCTCAGTCCGGGGGGCCGAGCTGGGAGATGGGATCGTCACAAGCCGCAACACCTTTCAGCACTTTTTCAAACCCAGCGAGATACGCGAACTGGTCGAAGAGTCGACAGGCCGTCGATGCGTATCGCCGGCACCCGGAGTTGTTTATGCGTTTCGGCACGACGAGGACCGATTTGCCTACCTAGCTCGTGATGCGATTTCGGATTTTGAGTGGGCCGCCAGTGAGGACTACGCGTCGGCGGTTGCCGAACTAGTCGCTTTCGCTGAGAAGCGGGGGCGGCCGCCATTGTTCGAAGAGATTCCCGAACAACTTCTTCCACAACTGGGAAAGTTCTCTCGGCGTTCGCTGTTGGAAGTGATCCAGAAGGGTGCGTCACCTGATCGGGTCGAAGAAGGACGTCGACGGTCCACTCTCGATACCCTGCTGTACCTAGGAACTTCTATCTTCAACGGCCGTGCGTCATTCAGTGATCTTCCACCTGGAATTCAGGCCGACATCAAGCACTGCTTCAAGTCTTACCGCGAGGCGTGCGCACGGGCAGACCGACTCTTGGCCAAGATTCGAGACGACACATATATCCGTGGTGCGATGCAAAACTCTCCGGGCAAGTTGACCGCGACGGCACTATACGTTCACCGCCGTGCGGTATCGAAGATGCCAGTCGTGCTGCGGCTTTACGAGCATTGCGGCTTCGTTGCTGCGGGGCGACCTAACGACTGGAACATCCTGAAGCTCGATCATCGAGGTCGTCGTGTGTCCTGGTCGTCGTATCCGAACTTCGACACCAGTCCACATCCAACTCTCGACTGGACCTACGGGGTAGATATGTTGACGCTTGAGTCGGCCTTCCAAAGCTTCGGCAGTCGGGAGAACCGCCCCCTCCTTCATCGGAAGGAGGAGTTTCTCGACCCGGACGATCCGGACGTGCCCAAGTATCGACGTCTAACGACCGCTGAAGTGCGAGCGGGCCTCTATCAGAATCCGACTCTGATCGGCCTCGAAAAAGGGTGGGCGACAGAGCTGGAACGCTGTGGCGTCGAGCTGCGCGGGCATCGACTCGTTAAACGGAAACCGAGCTGAATCGACAGCTCGCAGACCTGACTGATTATGCGCTTCACCGGCAATGCGAAGGTTCTCGTCGTGAACTTTCGCCTGAGTATCCCGGCCCAGTATCGATGGACTTTGCGGAGCCCTGGTAGCCGAGTGTAAAACGACATTTGCGATGATGGCCCGGGAAACTCGTGGCGCTTAAGAAAGTGGGGAGACACCGGATGGCCTTCAAGCCCAATCTCTCTGTGAAAGAGGGTCTCGACCATTTGGCCAGGCGTTTGGACCCAATCATCGCTGGCCGGCTGGCGAAAGACCTTGGCGACCAGCCCTGGACCGTTGTCCTGGAAATCCTTGATAGCAAGAAGGGTTTCGTCCGCGGGCGGAAGTACGGGACTCACGATCTTCAGGCGCAACTCCGAATGATTACTGAGAGATTGGGAGACTTCGGGTTTCCATTCGACGATAGGCAGCGCACTGTCAGCACGCTGGGCAACGAGCTTCGAATCGTGCGCAACCAAATGGCGCACATGCATGAGTTCACCGCCGAGGAGGCGTTTCGCGCAAGTGACTTCGGTGTTCGGCTGCTTGAGCACTTCGCCGATCACGACGGATTGGACGAGGCGCGGCGCATACGGCATGAGGCGCTTGTCGCTTTCGCTTCGGCGGAAGGGGTGACTGAGGAGTCGGCCGCGGCCAGCGCGGTGACAATCCCGATGGAGTCGATCGAGGAGGAGCGAAACGATGTCTATGCGGCCGTGTCCGAGGAGATCGAGGGTACGACGGAGCTGATCATCCCGGACCCGGAGGTCTTCGTCCGAGAGCCCACTGTGATCGGTGACAAGCGTCTTGGATTCGAGCCGTGGAAAGTCGTGCAGGTTGGTGGCGTCGAGACTCTCGATGAGCTTCCGAAGAAGGCCGCAAAGGAGATGGTTCGTTCCGTTGCTGTCGAGATCGCTACCTACGAGGGACCGATACACCTGGACCGGCTCGTGCAGATGACCGCACAGTCCTTCGGATTGAAACGCGTCCGAGCTTCACGCGAGAAGAAGCTCGCCTACCAGGTCCGTCAGGCAGGCCTCTTTGTTGACGTCGACAAGTTCGTGTGGCCGACCGAGATTGACCCCGGTTCATGGGCCGAGTTTCGGCCGAATGACAGCACCGTCGATCGTCCCTTCCAGCACATCAGCCCTTTAGAAGTCGCGAATGCGGCGCGATTCATCCGGGCGCAGCGGTACGACATCAACGAAGAAGAGCTGTTCACTGCAGTTCTTCAGACCTTCGGTCGACAACGAAAGACAAAACAAATTCTTGCTCACCTCGCGAAGGTAAAAGCGCACCTCGACGAGGTGAGATCCTAAAGATTTCGCTTTCGAGGCCGAGGCTCTACGCCGGACGCCGGACACGTAGAGCGTTTGTCCCGCTACTGATCGTGTGAGTCGCGTTCTTCCGCCGGGAGGGACTCATCAAGATCGCGCAGCTCTTCCCGGCGGCCGATCTTGCTCTTCAGCCTCGCCCGCCCCAGCAACCCGCCGAGCTTGTCGATGCCTACATTTGCGGCGCCGAGCGCCGCGGATTCCTGTCGGTAGACTTCAGAATCTCGGCGTGTGCTTCGGCGAGGAGTTGCTCATCGTGAGTGTTCTCCCAGACGGCCAGGCGTTCGACGAGCTTGTGAAGGCGTTCACGTTCCTTACGCTGAAGTTCGTCGGTGGGGAATTCCTCGGGGTGCGCGGAAGGGTCGTCGACGAGTTGGGCGAAGAGGACGGCGCGGGCGGCCGTGAGTGGGCGCCGTGCCCACCAAAGATGCAGGGTAGATGGGTGCCCGTGGCGGATTGACTTCTCACGGGCGGATTCTCGGTTGATCGCCTCGAGCGGTAATGCGACCTCGATCAACTTGCGCTTTGGCGCTTGATTTCCAGTTGTCATCAGAATGGCTCAGTTCCTTTGTTCCACATTTTTGTTCCAATCGCCCCGGACCCCGGTGGCTTCGAAATCGCCAAGGTCGGTCGAGGCGAAGGGGTTGTCCAAATACCGAACCTCGTCGTGAGCCGGACCACGCGGGTCAACCTTGACCAACGCCAGCCGATAGCGCGGTGCGGCGTTCTTGCCGACGATCACTTCGTTGTGGGTGACGAAAAAGTCAGTCGCCCCGTTCAGTCTGGCCTTCACTTCAATGCGATAGGTGTCACCGGTGGTGTCTGCGGACAGGATGTCGAATCCGTTGTTGTTGAACGCCTGCTCGACAGGATGGCGACCAAGGGCTCGTTCGGTCGCCATCACGAGGTCGACACCTCGCCGTTCGACCTCTTTGGTCTCCTTGGCGTGCATCGGTGCAGTGGCCGGCAACTCACCGTCGACCATGCTCGCCGGTAGTACCAGTGCGGCGGTCATGATGCGTGGTGGCTTGGTCGACATCAAGGTCTGCTTGTCGAGAAGATCGAGGCGGTTACGGAGTCGCGCGTCGAGCTCGACCGCTTTTCGGTTGAGGCTTTCGGCCGACTCCTTCGGCTTCTCTCCGGCACGTTCCTTCTCGGCTGCCACGGCGGCGTCGAGGAGCATGCGATCACGTTCTCCCTCAAGGCGCTTGACGACAAGTTCGCGTGCCTTGGCGAGTTCTGCAGCGCGTCGCGGTTGCACCTCGACGAGGAACTCGGGGAGCTGGTTGGTGATGATCCAGCTGGTGGCACGGTCCTCAGCCTCGGCCAGCCAGGGGAGTTGGCGTGCCGCTGCGACAGTCGGAGTGTCCGGTGCGGCCACGCAATCTAGGTACGGCGCTGGGCCGGCCGGTGTCACGGTGCCGTGGCTGTCGACGTAGGCGTAGCCGAATCGCCGGGACACCGCCGCTCCGGTTGCGTCGGCGACCTCTTCGACGACGCCGACCAGCAGCTGAGGGTCGTCCAGCGACGCCGACACCAGGATTGTGCCGCTGTTCAGGACACCACCGAATTGGCGGATCGCCTCGTCCATCACTGCGTCGTGTAGGGGGTGTCCGGGCGCGAGCAGGTCTGCGCGTGTTAGTTCTTCGGAGTGCGCGTACTCCAGGTCGAAGGTGACGCGGTCGTATTTCGTGGCGATGGGCTGGTATTTGCTCGCTCTGATTTGGGCTGGGACATTGGCGATTTCGTAGCGGCCGCGTTCGCGTTTGGCGATGCGGCCGCCGAGCCGGGTGAACGCTGCCTTGAAGGCGAGCTCGATGTAGTGCGGTTGCAGGCGGCGGGCCCGCGCTTCATCCATCGCCGCGCGCAACTCAGCCAAGTCGGCTTCCGCGAGGTGGTCTGACGCCAGCGCGCGTTCGGCCATCAACTCCTTGAGGCCGTCGGCCACCTTGTGGTCGATGACCTCGTGCATCTTGGCGCGTACTTCGGGGAGCTCTCCGTACCGGATCGCATCCAGCAGCAGCTCGCGAAGTGGTGTCTCATTAAATGCTTCACCGAGAACGTCGAATACCTTGCCGCCATAAGCTTTCCGTTGTTCTTCGATCTTCGCGAGAAGCCTCACGAAAACATCGCCTTCGCGAGTGTTGCTCGCGACGATGTTCCACAGTCGACACACTTCTTGCTGGCCGATGCGGTGGATGCGGCCAAAGCGTTGCTCGATGCGGTTGGGGTTCCACGGCAGGTCGTAGTTGACCATCAGGTGGGCGGCTTGCAGGTTGAGGCCTTCGCCGGCGGCGTCGGTGGCCAACAGGATCTGGCAGTCGCGGTTCTTGGTGAATTCTTCGGTGATCATGCGGCGCTCTTTGCGGCGCACTCCGCCGTGGATCGCTTGCACGGCGTTGGGCCTGCCGATCAAGGTCCGGATGCGGGCAGCCAGATAGTCGAGGGTGTCGCGATGCTCGGTGAAGATGATGAGCTTGCGGGGCCACCCCTTGGCGTCGACGGTCAGGGCCTCGTCCTGAAGGATCCTGCTGAGCTCGGTCCACTTGCGGTCGGTGCCGGAGTCGCGGACCTGTTTAGCGACAGCCGTCAGATCAGCGAGTTCGAGGAGTTCGGCGTCGAGCTCTTCGACCGTCTGGGCCGCAGTGGCGGCGTCGAGCAATTCCTCCTCGAGCTCCTCAATCTGTTCGGAGTTGTAGTCGTCGGAGTCGAGACCCTCGAGGTCGATGCTGGGTTCTTTGTCGGTGTAGGTGCCGTTGAGGATCTCTTGCTTTTTGCGTTCGAGCCGTTCGGTACGGCGCACCAGGCTCTTGTAGATGGCCTCCGGACTGGAGGCCAGGCGGCGCTGCAGCACGGTCAAGGCGAATCCGACGGTGTTCTTGCGTTTGCCGCCCAGTCGGTCTGCTCGGTTCATACCCTCCCGGACGTAGGCGGTGACCTGCTCGTAGAGGGAGTACTCCAGTTCGGTGAGCTCGTAGGGCACCGTCTCGGCGCGGCGCTCCGGGAAGAGTTTCTTGCCTTCGAAGGTCAACAGGTCTTCCTTGACCATACGGCGCATGATGCCGTCAGTGTTGGCGGTCTTGGTGTTCTTGCCCTCGAAGCGGTCGCGATCGAGCAGCGTGAGGAAGAGCTGGAAGTCCTCTTCCTTGCCGGAGTGCGGTGTCGCGGTCATCAGCAGCAGGTGGCGGGTGATGCGCCCCAGCAGCTCACCGAGCAGGAACCGCTTGGTCTTCTCGAGTTTGCCGCCGAAGTAGTGGGCACCCATGCGGTGCGCCTCATCGACGATGACCAGGTCCCATTCGGTTTCCTTGAGCTGGGCTTGCAGCTCTTCGTTCCGGGACAGCTGGTCCATCCGGGCGATGAGCAGCGGGTTGGTCTCGAAGACGTTGAGGTTCACGTTGGCGTCGATGAGCTGGTTGGTCAGCAGGTCAAACCGCAGCCCGAACTTGAAGAAGAGCTCGTCCTGCCACTGCTCGACCAGTCCGCCGGGCGCGACGATCAGGCATTGCCGCACGTCGTCGCGCAGCAGCAATTCTTTGATGTAGAGCCCGGCCATGATGGTTTTGCCGGCGCCGGGGTCATCAGCGAGCAGGAAGCGCAGAGGTGTGCGGGGGAGGAGCTCTCCATACACCGCACGGATCTGGTGCGGGAGCGGCCGAACGTCGCTGGTGGCCACCGCCAACATCGGGTCGAACAGTCCGGCCAGGGTGATCCGCTGGGCCTCGGCGACCATCTTGAAATCGGTGGCGTTGGCATCGAACGCTCGGCTACCGGTCTGGGCGACGGTGAGGTTGTCCTGGTCCTTACGGAACACCACCTGCTGGCCGAGTGCTCCGTCGTTGGTCTTGTAGGTCAGCTCTAGAGCGTCAGTGCCATGCCATTGGGCAAAGATGACCGTGATCACCTCGGCGGGGATCAACCCGTCGATGCGAAGGCCAGGCTTCAACTCTTCCAACAGCACTGTCTGTTCTCCCCGGTAGATAACTGACCCAGGCTAGTCGACCTCCCCGACAATATTCGGGGGTAATCCGCGAATTGCCGCTAGGTCCGCTAATCTCCCGCAGAAAGCGAGTCGATCAACGGGGACCATGGGAAGCGACGCACAGCCGTCAACATCGGCGATTGGTGATGAGGTACGGGGTTGGGTTGACGCCGCCAAGGCGGTGGCGGCAGCTCGCCGTGAGATCCTTCGCGCGGCCGTCACGCAGTCCGCCGCGCTGCGAGCGCGCATCACGAAGGCCCGGCGCGACAACCGCGATCTCTGGCACGTCATACCGCTGCGCGCCGACGATCAGCCACTTATTCAGGCCGTAGCGAGGGCATCCTGCCTCGCGCCAATTCACCCGGACGTCCAGCGAGAACTCGACCGGCTCACCACCGAAGTCGCCGCGGCGACGGAGGACCTGAGAAAGGTGACCGGGCTCGGCCGCCTCCTACTGTTTGGCGGGACACGCGACAAAGCCAACCGGGCAGCGCAGTTCCTCGCCGACTACCGCAATTGGTTCCTCACCAGCGGTATTGGGCAGGCCATCGACCAGGCCAGGCCGGTCGACCATCCGCAAATCGGCGCCCTCATCGTGCGCGACGTGCTAGTCGACTGGGTGGGGTTCAAGCAGCAGCTGCCCGACCACGGTCAGACGGCAGCGCTGGAAGAATCGGCGACGTTCGCCATCCTTCCCAACGCTACGGCCGTCATCCGGCGCGCGGCCGCTGAGGAGTCCAGGCTCCGTAAAGCCGCTGTCGACGCTGGCAACGCCGTCCGAAACAGCGAGACCGATCGCATGCTGGCCGACATGTCCGTCGAACGGCTCCGCGAAGCCACACGTGACAAGATCCGCGTTGGCGCTCTTGCCGATAACGGCATCACCACTGTCCTCGACGTGCTGGCAAACGAACGTGTCCTCGAGCGCTTCGACGGCATCGGTCAGACCTCCGCAACCCGCATTCGCGCAGCGGCCCGGACACTGCGGCAGAACACCTATGACGAGATGCCGATGCGCATCGATATCAAGAATCGCACCCCCGAGCACACCGACTTCCTGCGTCGCCTGGGCGCCTGGGACGCGGCACGCCGGGCAACCGCATCTACGGCGGACATGGCAATCGTCGAAGCATTGGCGCCCATCGCGGCCGCTATCGACGCCGCGATCACCCACGCCATCGTCATCCCGACCGCCTTGTCGACCGTCGCCGACTTCCGGGACGCCATTCAGATCGTCGCCCGGGCCGCCCGAGCAATCGCCGACGCTCAAGACGCCGCGACAAACGGCGACCCATGGGAAGACTTCCTCGCCCGGCCGGCCGACTACTTCGCGCTTCTCGCCGAGCTGGGCTTCATCACCGAGGACGACGCAAAGACTCACGGTGACCTCCCCGCCGAAATCATCGAAGCAGTCCGCGATTTCGAACTGAAAGGCGACTATCTCACCGCCTCGTTGCGCGGCTATCAGAGCTTTGCGGCACGCTTCGCGCTGGTCCAACGCAAAGTCATCATCGGGGACGAGATGGGCCTCGGCAAGACGGTCGAGGCGATCGCGACGTTGGCCCACCTACGAGCGAAGGGAGACCACAACTTCCTAGTTGTGTGCCCCGCCGCCGTGGTGACCAACTGGGTCCGCGAGGTGACCGCGAAGTCGAAGCTACCCGCGCACCGCTTGCACGGCCCCGACCGGCAATGGGCAGCCAGGAACTGGCAACGCAACGGCGGCGTCGGCGTCACGACGTTCGAGACCCTGCGCTGGCTCAAGGACGAGGTATCGATCCCGACACTCGGTTGCGTCGTCGTCGATGAAGCGCACTACATCAAGAACCCAGATGCGCTTCGCACGGAACGAACCTCGCAGCTCATCGACTCGTGCGAACGGGCGATTCTGCTCACCGGCACACCACTGGAAAATCGACTTGACGAGTTTCGGAACCTCGTCGGTTACCTCCGACCTGACCTCGTTCTGGATGCGAACGAGTTTTCGCCGAAAAAATTCCGCCGACAGGTGGCGCCGGCATATCTACGCCGCAATCAGGAAGATGTTCTCACCGAACTCCCCGAACTCGTCGAGGTCGATGAGTGGTTGCCGATGTCGGACGACGACGCCTCGGCCTACCGCTTGGCCGTGCAGCAGCGAAACTTCATGGCAATGCGCCAAGCCACGATGAAGCAGGGACTCAGGTCAACCAAGATGCAACGCCTGGTCGAAATTGTTGAGGAGGCGGAGGCCAACGGACGCCGCGTCGTCGTATTCTCGCACTTCCTCGAAGTCCTGAGCGACGTGGCACGGCATATGCCCGGCCGAGTCTTCGGCCCGCTCACCGGCTCGGTCACTGCCAGCCAGCGCCAGGTCATGGTCGATGACTTCTCCGCCGCCAAGAAGGGTGCCGTGCTGGTCGCTCAAATCGTTGCAGGCGGTGTGGGATTGAACATCCAGGCGGCATCGGTGGTCGTGATCTGCGAACCGCAAGTCAAACCGACCACCGAATGGCAAGCCATCGCCCGAGCGCACCGCATGGGCCAGCTTGAATCGGTACAGGTCCACAGGCTCCTATCGGACGAAGGTGTCGACCAGAGGCTTCGTGAGATCCTGGCTACCAAGAAGGAGTTGTTCGAGAGCTTCGCCCGCGAAAGCGAAACTGCTGCAAGCGCTCCGGAAGCCTACGACGTCACCGAGGCCGAGCTTGCACGCGACATTATCGCTGCCGAGCGCGAGCGCCTTTTCGGACGAACCCGTAGGTCTGCGGCAGATAGCTCGCCAAACGGAAACACGACAAAGAGTGGCGAAGAAAGCGAATCGCCCGTCCCAAACGTCCATTCTTCGCTCGCGTATCGGGGGAGTCCACGAACCTCGACGCTGACTCCAGATACGCGAGCGAATCCTCATGATCCGTCACTTGATGGATCCCGAATAGAGAGTCGCCCTTCGCGAGTGGCGCATAGCGTCCAGGGAGACAAGCCTGCGGCCGTGGATGAGCAGCCCGCACGATGCGTCGAGTTGAAGCCATACCGGGTGTTCTCGGCGTCGCTACCGCCCATATCCAGGACAGCCGCTCCTGAGATCGCAGCGAATGTCGCGCGGATTGTTGCCGCTGAAGGCCCGGTGACGGGTTGGCGGATACACGAGGTCTACCGGCAGTGCTCGCGAGGAGGCGAAACTCTTGATGTGTTCTCTCGGTTGCTGAACCGTGCCATCTCGGCGGCCGAGCGAGATCGAATGATTCTGTCCGACAATCCATTCAACCGTCCAGGAAACAAGCCGAGAACCTTTCGGTCGCCGAGCCAGCCAAAGGCGGTGACCAGGGAATTAGGGCCAAGGACAATCGACACCGTTCCGCCCGCCGAACTGGCGCAAGTATGCGCCGATGTCTGCGCCGGTGCCAGCCTGCCCGAGGATGAAGTGCTGGAGCAGGTCTCGCGAGCACTGGGTCTGAAGTCACTTACCTCGCAGCACCGAAGCGTATTGCTGGCGGCGAACCGACTGAGAAACTCGCAGAGTGCCACTGCAGCTCCGGTTACCGGAGTGCAGACTGGCTCCACTGGAGCCTATCCGGTGCGTAAGCCTGACCGGCCGAGGAACTTGTCAGCCGGGTCACGCGTGAACAGAGCCGACTCCGCCACGCGATCGACGGGTTCCACCGTTAACCATTCGCCCTTCTACGATGCTGAATTTGTGCGCCGCCATAAAAGAACATGACAGCGCTCGTGCGTCTATACAAATGTCGGAAACGCGCGGTCGGTAGTGAGGCGTGCACGTCGGACAGTCCTTAGCAACTTCTGCATATGTGGCCATATTTTACCTTTGGGACGGAGAGCCTCGTGGCGGTAGCACGCAAGAAGTGGACGAGCTTCGACACCGTTCAGGTTGCTGAAGCGGTGATCGCCAACGAAGGGAAGTGGCTGTCGGAAAAGGAGTTTGAAGGCCTCACGGCTCGGGTTGGCTGCACTCGTGGGTCCGCCGAAGTCGTGGTATGGCGCATGCAAACCCGTCCTAGACTATGCGGGGCAACGGCCAGCGCAAGGGATCACGGCATTGGACCGTGCGGTAGATCAGCTGTATCTGGGTAATGATCTTCGGCTGAGGAACCGCACGCCAGTTGAGGGCTAACCGTCGGTGTTCAGTCAGAACGGGGTTGTGAGCCAGAGTAACGCCGTCGCGGCTGATCCTTCTAGGGCGTCCGTCCGCTTGAGCGTGCCTGTGGCACAGGATGCGCACGTGGCTAGAGCCTTCCGCTGGAACGCAAGTGCACTCGGGCGTTGTCAGCCAGTCTGTCGGTGCCTTGTGTCATTCTGTCCGGCTCGCATGTGCGGGCTACGGAATGACGAAGGGAGCGTCTGATGATCACCACTCACCCCGCACACCTGCGTGCCCTAGCAGGAGCGCTCTGTCTGGCCGTGGCGGCCGCGGCCACCACCGCACTCGCCGCCCCAGCGCACGCCGACCAGTACGACTTCGTGTCGATGTTGGACAACGAAGGCGTGTATTACTCGTCGATCACTGACGTGATCGATCAAGGCAAGATGGCGTGCCGCATGCTGCGCAGTGGTGCGGGCATGCCTTCCGCGTTGGACTATGTCGCCGGTGGCGGTTACGCGCCGTACGAGACGGCGGTCGTTGTCGCCTCGGCGGCGGTGAATATGTGCCCCGACGTGTTGCCGACCGTCCGAGCCTTCCTCGGCGACGGCCCCACCACGGGTGCGTAGCGCAGCGCTCGCCGGAAACCCGAGGTACCTAATGTCGCAACACAATCCGTTTCCGGTAAAAACTAGCAAAGACTGCCTAAGCATGTTTTCATTGCTGTCAATTAAGTCGGACTTCCTTCCCACCAGCTCGCGCTGCGTCAGGCGGGTAGCGGCCGTCCGTACGAGGTCACACGAGGGGGAGCTCTAGTGATGGACACTGGCGATCATCATGCTCTGGTTGGTCAGGCGCTGACCGTGCTGGCTCGGGGTCTGTCCCCGTTTGTCAATCACGTTCTCGCCAAGGCGGTACCGCCGGGAACGGAGTGGCCGGAGCTGCTCCGTCGCAAAGACGCCGTCAACGGTCGCGGTGGTGGCGAATACCGCAGCACCGACCTGGCCATGATGCTGCGCGCCATGACCGAACGCCTCGGCGACGTCGGTTGGCCGTTCAACCGCAGCATGCCGCGGCAGGCCGAGATCTATGCCAAGGAACTGCGCGAAGTCCGCAACAAGTGGGCGCACACCGGCGAATTCACTGCGCCGGAGGCTTATCGGGCGATCGACTCCGCCGAACTGCTGCTACGCGCTATCAACGCCCCCGAAGCAGCCGCGGCCCTGGCCCAGCTCAAAGCCGCGGTCTCGCCACTCAGCACCAACACGACGGCTAACACCGAGACGCCGGTAACCACGACCACGGCCACCAAAACCGCACCGCGCGTGCCCACGTCACCGCGGCCTCCGCAACCCAGCGCACCACGTATCGACATCGCCGCCATCCCGGACCTGAGCTACGCGATGGCACACTGCCGCATCCCCGTCATCGACCACATCACCATCGACAACACCCTCGGTGACCTGCTCGGCGCCACCATCGAGATCGACGTCGTCAGTGCCGAAGGCTCCCATGGCGGTCCGCGTGAAGTCCACGCCGACCTGTCGCCCGGCCGGCCGACCACACTGCGCGACGTCGACCTCAAACTCGACCCTGCCTCCATGCTCACCGTCGACGAGCAGCGCCCCGCCGACATCCGCGTCGTCGTCCGCGACCCCGCCGGCGCAGCACTGGCCGAGGCCGCGCACCCGGTCAACGTCCTGGCCGCCAACCAGTGGAAAGCCTCGCCGACACAGCTCGCGCTGGAGATGCTCGCCGCCTACGTGCAGCCGAACAGCACAGCAGTGGCGGCGCTCATGCCCAAGGTGTCCGACCGTCTGCTCGAGACCACCGGGAACTCGGCGATCGACGGCTACCAGAGCGAGAACCCCGACCGCGTCGACGCCATCGCCCGCGCGGTGTTCGAGGCGATGCGCGCCTGCGACATCCGTTACGCCGAGCCACCGGCCAGCTGGGGCGACGACGGCCAAAAGGTGCGCACGCCAGCCGAAGTCCTCGAAGGCCGGCTCGGTACCTGCCTGGACACCACCCTGACCATGGCCGCCGTGCTGGAGCAGGCCGGCATCAACACCACCATCTGGGTGCTGCGCGGGCACGCCTTCCTCGGCTACTGGCGGACCGACTCCGCACTGAGCACCGTGTCGACGACCGAAGCGGTCGAGGTGGCCAACCAGGTCGACCTCGGCGCCAT
>Ga0180218_1000581_pt1 | contig 30970 bp, 30 predicted proteins | sample eDN3rd37CKraftBY_FD_151334 | JGI IMG/M metagenome (GOLD analysis project Ga0180218, IMG submission 151334) | Enriched backyard soil microbial communities from Emeryville, California, USA - eDNA 3rd pass 37_C Kraft BY (version 2) (version 2) | ecosystem: Environmental > Terrestrial > Soil >... | reverse complement strand
CACCGACCCGTCCGACGTATGTGCTGTATCCCATTTCTGCCTCAATTCAAGATCTATTTGCTGGGACATATCGGAGGGAACATCCGTGTCGGTATGCCCGCACGCCGTGAGCAGGAAATTTACCCACACGTAAGGCAAATATGCACGAGTTGGAGCGCTAGCGGTATGGACTTTGGTCCCGACCGGGCGTTTCCATCCCTCAAAGTCTTCGCAGAGCAGCGCATTTCGCGGCGACAGCAAAATCGTTTGCTAAAGTAACGACACTTGGCGCTGGTTTATGGCGTATTTCTGACGGTTAGCGGCAAACCGGTATGCATTCTTGCGAAAAGTCTTGTCCGAAAAACGCAATTCCCGTGGACCGGGATCTAGCGTTGGAGCGATGGCTGTCTTGCGCGGGGTTCACCGCTGGTTGCCCACGGCTCTGGTGCTCGCCGCCGTCGTCGGCTGTCAGTCCGGCCAACAGGCCCGGGCCGACACCGTCGACGCGCATCTCGGCGAGCCGTTCGTGCTGGCCGGCGGCCAGCAGGCGGTCGTCGCCGACACCCCGCTGCGGCTGCGGTTCGCCGAGGTGCTCGAGGACTCCCGCTGCCCGACGCTGGTCGAGTGCGCGTGGACCGGGCAGGCGCGGATCTCGGTGGTCGTCGACGACGGCCGCACCATCGTCATGGAGTTCAACACCAATCCCGCGCCCGAAAAGAACCGGCAGCGGATCCACAGCGGCGCCTACGCGATCACGCTGCAGGCGCTCGACCCCTACCCGACCACCCCGCAGGACGCGCCCGGGCTGTCGGACTACCGGGCCACGCTGCTGGTGACGCGGCCGCAGTGATCACGCCCGGGTGGCGTCGGCCAGCGCCCGCACGAACAACTCCAGTTCGTCGGCGGTGACGTCGACGTGCGGGGAGAGCCGCAGCACCGGTGTCGTCATCTCGAACGGGGCGCGCTGCCGTTCGGCGACCGTGGTGACGATCCCCCGCTCGTCGATCAGCCACTGCCGCACCGTCTTCGGGTCCGCGCCGCCCGTCGGCGCGAGCGTGGTGATGGCGGTCGGCTCGTCGCGCGCCTCGATGACCCGCCACCCGTCGATGTCGGCGACGGCGTCGCGGGTCATCGCGCCCACCTCGGCCAGCCGTGCCCGCACCTGTTCCGGCCCCGCGGCCAGGTGCTCACCCAGCGCGACCGAGAAGCCCAGCCGGGCAGCGAGGTTCGTCTCGCCGTGCTCCAGCCGCTCCGGCACACTCATCGGCAGATTCCACTCCGGCGGCGGGATCCGGGGACGCAGCCGCCGCACCAGATCCGCGTCGAGCGCCAGGAACCCGACGCCCCGCGGCCCGGCGATCCACTTGCGTGACGACCCGTAGACGGCCGCGGGCGCGACCGCGCAGTCCAGATGCCCGAGCGCCTGGGCGGCGTCGACCACCAGCGGCAGCCCGAGCTCGGCGCAGACGGCCGCCAGCTCGGCCACCGGCTGCGCGAGCCCGCGGTGGCTGCCCAGCGCCGTGAGGTGCACCAGCGCCGGCGGATCGGCGGCCAGCGCCCGCCGCGCCGCGTCGACATCGAGGCGGCCGTCACCGTCGGCGGGCAGTGCGCGGACCGCGAAACCGTTGGCCGCCATGATCGCCAGGTTCGGTCCATACTCGCCGGGCAGGCAGGCCAGCGTGCGCTCCCCGGGCCAACTCGACAGCAGCAGGTCGAGCGCGTTGTTGGAGCCCGTGGTGAAGACGACGTCGCGCAGCCCGGTCAGCGCGCCGATCGCGGCGCGCCCCGCGTCCAGTGTCGGGGTGGCCGCCTCGGCGGCGACGTACCCGCCGACCTCGGCCTCGTGCCGGGCGTGCTGCGCGGCGGCCTCCATCACGGCGTAGCTCTGCCGGGAGCAGGCCGCGCTGTCGAGGTGTACGCCGGCGACGGCGGGCCGTGCCGCGCGCCAGACCTCCGCGAGGCTCATTTCACCGACAGCGACAGGGCGAAGTCGCCCACCGGGTCCGTCCACCAGTGCGTACACCGCAGCCCCGCCGCGGCGAGTTCGGCGGTGACGCCCTCGCGCCGGAACTTGCACGACACCTCGGTCAGCATCTCCTCCCCTTCGGCGAACTCGACGATCAGCCCGAGATCGCGCACCCGCACCCGCTGCGGTGCGGTGGCGCGCAGCCACATCTCGATACGCTCCTCGGCCGCATTCCATTTCGCGACGTGCTCGAAGGCGGCGAGGTCGAAGTCGGCGTCGAGTTCGCGGTTGACCACCGAAAGCACATTGCGGTTGAACCGCGCGGTGACGCCCGCGCTGTCGTCGTAGGCGCGCACCAGCCGGTCGGTGTCCTTGACCAGGTCGGTGCCCAGCAGCAGGCTGTCGCCGGGCTGCAGGGTGTCCGACAGCGCGGCCAGGAAGTCCGCGCGCGGGCCGGGGGTCAGGTTGCCGATCGTCGAGCCCAGGAACGCGACCAGCCGTCGGCCCACCCGTGGGATCTTGCCGAGGTGCTCCTCGAAATCGCCGCAGACCGCGTCGATCTCGATGCCCGGATACTCCGCGGCGATCGCCGAGCCCGCCGCGGTCAGCACGGTGGCGTCGACGTCGAACGGGATGAACCGCCGCAGCGCGCCGCGGTCGTGCAGCGCGGCGAGCAGCATCCGGGTCTTCTCGGAGGTGCCGCTGCCCAACTCGACCAGCGTGTCGGCGCCGGAGGCCGCCGCGATCTCCGCCGAACGCTCCCGCAGGATCAGCGCCTCGGTGCGGGTCGGGTAGTACTCCGCAAGCCGGGTGATCTGGTCGAACAGGTCGCTGCCGATGGAGTCGTAGAACCATTTGGGCGGCAACGACTTCGGGGTTCGGGTCAGCCCGTCCCGGACGTCGCGGCGCAGTGCGGCCGTCGCGGAGTCCGCCGCCAGGTGGTTCGACAACGTGAGGGTCATGACGATCCTTTCAGCGGGGTCAGTGCGACGTTCGCACCGGCGACCTCGACGAGATGCCGGTCGGGGATGTCCCGCCAGGCCGGGTCGTCGTCGTAGGGTTCGCTGGCCAGCACCACCCCGTCGGCGCGGCGCAGCACCGACAGCGTGTCCCCCCAGGTGGTGGCGAGCATCCGGGTTCCGTCGGCGGCCAGGATGTTCAGGCGTGCGTCGGGGTCGGCCTCGCCGACCTCGACGACGGTGTCGGCGAGCGCGTCGAGACCCCGCTCGAAGATCAGCGCGGCGAGCAGGGCGCTGTCGTTGGTCGACTCCGCCGTCGTCGACGGCGGCAGCACCGCCCGGTCGACGAGGCCGTTGTGCGACAACAGCCATCGCCCGTCGGTGAACGGCGCCGCGGCCGACGCCTCGATCGGCATGCCGACGCTGGCCGAGCGCACCGCGGCCACCACGCACCCGCTGCGCAGTGCGGGTGCCACCGAGGCCAGTGACGCGTCGCCCCAGATCGGGGACGCGCTGCGCCAGCGCCGCGGGGTCTGCCCGTCGAAGAAGCCGACACCCCAACCGTCGGCGTTCATCAGCCCGTGCTTCTGGCGGCGCGGCGAATAGGACTGCACCAGAAGGCCGTTGGGCGGATCCAGGACCAGCGACGCCACCGAGACCGGGGCGCCGAGCCACCCGAGGTGCCTGCACATCAGACGTCCCAGGCCAGCCGGACGCCGGCGAAGATCTGCCGCCGGATCGGGTGATCCCAGTTGCGGAAGCTGGGCCGCAGGATGCCCGGGGCCACCGCCCAGGAGCCGCCGCGCAGCACCTTGTAGTCCCCGGCCCCCGAACCTTCGAAGAACGGCTGTGAGTAGCGCTCGTAGACCATCGGGGTGAATCCCGGCCACGGCCGCAGCGGCGACGTCGTCCACTCCCACACGTCGCCGAGCATCTGTTCGGCGCCGTACGCCGACGCCCCCGCCGGGTACGCACCGACCGGTGCGGGCCGCAGCGCGTCGCCCCCGAGGTTGGCCAGGTGTGCGGTGGGTTCCGAACTGCCCCAGGGGAATCGACGTCGGGTACCGGCGGCGGGGTCCCACGCGCAGGCCTTCTCCCATTCGATCTCGGTGGGCAGCCGCGCACCCGCCCACGCCGCGTACGCCTCTGCCTCGAAGTAGGTGATGTGCTGCACCGGTTCGTCGTCGGGGATCGGTTCGACGTGGCCGAACCGGGTGCGGGTGCCCGCGAGGTCGCCGTCGTTCCAGAACTGCGGGGCGCGCAGACCGGCCTCCTGCCGGTAGGCCCAGCCGCGCGGCGACCACCAGCGCGGGTTGTCGTAGCCGCCGTCGTCGATGAAGCCGCGCCACTCGGCGTTGGTGACCGGGACGCGGCCGATGCGGAACGCCGGGACGTCGACGACGTGCGCCGGCCGTTCGTTGTCCAGCGAGTGCGGTTCGGTCACCGCGTCCACGCCGAGCACGAACTCACCGCCGGGCACCAGCACCGAGGTGCCCGCGACGCCGGGGCGGCCGGCGGGCAACGGATCACCGGGTCCGAGCAGCGGCGGGCCCTCACGCAGGTTCAGTGCCTGCAGCATGGTCTCGTCGTGCTGGTTCTCGTGGCTGATGACCATGCCGAAGGTGAAGCCCGGGTCGTCGTCGGGGAGCTTGTCGAGGGTGTCGAGCACCTTGTCGCGCACGGTGGCGCAGTAGGCGCGGGCGTCGGTGGGCGGCAGCAGCGGCAGCTTCGCCCGGGTGGCGCGGGGGTTGACGAACGCGTCGTAGAGCTGTTCGACGTCGGGGCGCAGCATTCCGGGCCGGTTCGGGTCGCCGTCACGCAGCAGCCACAGCTCCTCCTGCTGCCCGATGTGGGCGAGGTCCCACACCAGCGGGCTCATCAGCGGGTTGTACTGGCGTTGCAGCTCGGCGTCGTCGAAGTCAACGAGCCGCAGCGTGCGTTCCCGGGCCCGGGTCAGTTCGCGCGCGATCGTTTCGCGAGTTGTCACAGCTCCCCTTGTGCCGGTTGGGTGAGTGCCAGTTGGGTGAGTGCGGGCGCGAGACCGTGCGCGACGACCCGGTCGCTGAAGTCGTCGGCCGGGGACCGGCCCTGCTCGACCAAACGCGTCAACTGTCGCATCGATTCCTGGATCTCGGTAGGTGCCCGGTCGGCGACGGCGGCGACGCAGCGCTGCGCGGCCGCCCGCAGGTGCCGGTCACCAAGGCCGAGTTGGGCGGCGCGGTCCCACGCGGTGGCGACGGGGGCGGTGGCCTCGGCGGCGACGGCCGCGGCGGCGGGGTCGTCGAGCAGGGTGACGACGGTGTACACCAGCGCCGGCCACAGCGCGTCGGGCACGCTGTCGAGGTAGCGGATCTCCAGCCAGCGGCGTGGCCGCACCGGGGGGAACAGCGTGGTCAGGTGATAGTCCAGGTCCGCGGTGGTGGGACGGCGCCCGCCCAGCCGCAGCCGCCCGTCGGCCCAGTCGGCGAACGGCGCCCATTCGGTGACGGCCTCGGCGCCGTCGCCGGTGTTGACCAGCATCACCGGGGCCTTGAGTGCATAGCGGGCCCAGTCGCTGGCCGGATCGTCCCCGCTCTCCCCCAGCACCGGTCCGCACCGCGCGGAGTCCAGCCGGCCCCACACCCACTGGCGGGCCGACTGCCAGCCGGTGAACTCACCGTGCAGCAGGGGCGAGTTGGCGGCGACGGCGAGCATCGTGGGGCCGAGCGCGTGGGCGAGGCGGACCCGGTCGGCCCACCCGTCGCGCGGGCCCGCGTCGACGTTGAGCTGGATCGACGCCGTCGACGTCATCATCGCCGCCCCGGCGCTGCGGGTGCCGCTGGCGGTAAAGAACGTCTCCATGGCGCGGTAGCGGTCGCCGGGGTTGACCCGGTGCGGCGGGCGCAGCGGGTCGGCGCCGAGCAGCACCAGCCCGAGCCCCCGCCGGTGGAACGCGGTGCGCAGCACCGCGCGGTCGGCGGTCATCGCGGCGATGGCGGGCAGCGGTCCCGGCAGCGGCGGACCGGACAGTTCGACGGCGCCGCCGGGTTCGACGGTCACGCGGCTGCCGCCGGGCAGGGGCGGGAGGTCGGCGATGACGCGGGTCAGTTCGTCCCAGCCGGGCCGGCGCGCGGGGTCGGTGAGGTCGAAGCAGTGCGCCTCGATCTCCAGGCCGACCCGGCCTGCGGGTCCGTCGTGCAGGCAGTTCCGCGCGATGTGGGCGGCCGCGTCCCGGGCGCTGGTCAGGTCCGGCGCGCGCGCGTCAGTCGCCGTGGGCGTGATGGTGAAGGTCATCCCAACCATCCCCTTCCGGGTGTGGACCGATCGCCCCTTCACACATCTTCCAGATGACACCGACAAAGTCGCGCGGTTTTTCGGGCGCCGGCGCTGCCGGTCATTGCCCGAGCGTGTTCTGCATGGCACCGGCCAGCACGTTCACCGCGGGTCCGCCGTTGCCGGATTGGCAGACCTTGGCCTGCAGCAGCACGTTCTCCCGCAGCCGGGTGGTGGTGAAGCACCGGCGGTCGGTGCCGGCCTCCTGTTTGACCCAGTCGGCGTCGGTGCCGGTGGTCGGGCCCGCGGTGAACGACCACACCTGGGTGGTGAGGTTGTCGAGGTGCATCGCGGTGGTCTGCCCGGCGCAGCCGGTGGTGCGGTCGACGACGCGGTGGAACGCCCGTTCGGCGGCGTCGTTGGTGGCGAACACGCCGACGGCCTGTTTGACCAGATGCCTGGCGTCGGTGGGCGACTCCTGGGTCACCGCGCCGCGGAACGACGCCAGGTCCGGATCGGCGTACACGTCCGGCAGGCCGATGTCGGCCCAGTTGTTGCACGCCGGGTTGTCGACGTAGAAGTTCTGCACCGGGTCGGTGAAGGTCCACTCGAAACGCAGTGTGGCACCGACGATATTGCTCACCGACCCCTTGGGCAGCACCGCGTAGTTCACCACGCCGGGGTCGGATGGACGCGCGCCCGCCGGCGCCGCCAGCGCCAGGCCGACGGCCACTGCGGCGATCACGGCTGCTCCCCGGCGACCTCCCCGATGACAGAGCGTCCGGGTCGGCACCGGTCAGACCTTCGCGGACAGTTTGAGGTCGATGTTGCCGCGGGTGGCCTTGGAGTACGGGCACACCTGGTGCGCCTTGTTCATCAGCTCCTCGGCCGCGCCCTGCTCGAGTCCGGGCAGGTAGCCGATGAGGTGGGCGGTGAGACCGAATCCGCCGTCCGACGGGTCCTTGCCGAAGCCGATCCGGGCGGTGATCCCGGTGGCGTCGTCGAGGTCGATCTTCTCGTTGCGCGCGACCAGGCGCAGCGCGCCGAGGAAGCAGGCCGCGTAGCCGGCGGAGAACAGTTCCTCCGGGTTGGTGCCCACACCGCTGCCGCCCATCTCCTTGGGATGGTTGGTGTCGAGGTCGATGCGACCGGTCGACGACTTCACGTGTCCTTCGCGCCCGCCGCCGGTGGCGGTGGACTCCATGGTGAAAACCACGTCGATACTCATGACCCGATCCTTGCGATCAGGGCTGCGAACGGCAAGGGCGAGACGCCGCCCTCGGGGTCACCGGGTCAGCGGAATCGACAGGGGATCGAGCAACGGCAAAGTCGCCGATTCCACCGCCGATTCCACGAGGTGTCGCCCCAACGCGGTCGAGACGGCTCCGCTGTCACCGAGCAGTTGGTCGAGCACCAACCCCCTGCGGATGACGCGGTGCAGTCCGAACTCCCACGTCATGCCCATCGCCCCGCACACCTGCGCGGCGGTCCTGACCGCCGAGTCGACCGCGCGGGCGGCGATCGCCTTGGCGGCCACCGCGGCCAGCCCCGAATCCGTGGCGAACGCGACCCGAACCGCCTCGGCGGCCGATTCGATCGCGATCTGCGCGTCGGCCAGGCGGAACCGCACGGCCTGGAAGCTGCCGATGGACCGGCCGAACTGGCGCCGTTCGGTGACGTGCGCGGTGGCCAGCGCGAGTGCCGCACGCGCCAACCCGACCGACTCCGCGGCCAGGGCACGGCGCGCGACGGCGACCGCATCGGTCCAGGAGGCGGCCAGTACGGTTCCGGCGGCCGCGGCCGGGATGGAGTCCAGCCGCGCCCATCCGCCGTCCGGATCGAGTCCGGCGACCGGACGCAGGTCGACCTCGGAACCGGGTACCACGCGGATCTCGGTGGGGCCGAGGGGCAGCACGATCCGCTCGGGTTGACGTCCCCCGGTGCGCACGACCGGGCCGAGGCCCCCGGTCACGTCCGCCGCGGCCGGGCACGGCGCCCACAGGTCGCCCACCTCCAGCGGGTATGCGACTGCCGTGTCCGTCCGCTCCAATCCCAGTGTCCCCGCCACGGTTTCATCGAGCAGCGTGGAGGTGACGAGTGCCCTGCCCTGTTCCTCGAACAGTAGTGCCACCGCGCTCGGGTCCTCCGCGACCACCTCGTCCCAGCCCAGGTCGCGCAGCTCTGCGGCCACCGCCCCGGTCTCGGTGCGCGCGGCCGCGAACAACGCCCGCAGGCTGTCCCGGAGTTCGGCTTTCTCTGTGGCGTCCATCGACTGTCAGGCTCCTTCTTTCGGCAGGCCCAGCACCCGGTCGGCGATGATGCTGCGTTGGATCTCCGCGGCGCCGCCGAAGATGGTCGAGGCGCGGGTGTAGAACCACTGCGCCCGCCATGTCTCGTCGAGGGGTTCATCGGAGAACAGGAAATCGCGGCGGCGCATGGACAACGCGGCGTCGCACACCTGCTGATCGGTGCTGCCCAGCAGGACCTTGTCGATGGAGATCTCCGGCCCCAGGGTCTCCCCGGCGGCCAGGCGCAGTGTGGTGTGCCCGGTCCGCAACCGCAGCGCCTGCAGCGCCAGCCACAGCTCGCCGAGCCGCTCGACCGCGGTCACGTCGCCGATACCGGTCTGGCGCACCAGTTTGTCGAGCATCCGCGCGATGTGCGCCTGCCGCACCCACGCGTAGTTCCCACGCTCGTACTGCAGCAGGTACATGGCGACCGCCCAGCCCTGTCCCTCACCGCCGATCAGCCGGTCGGCGGGCACACGGACGTCGTCGAAGAACACCTCGGCGAGTTCGTTGTGGCCGTTGGCGAACCGCAGCGGCCGCAGCTCGACGCCCGGGGTGTCGAGGTCGATCATCAGCATCGACAGGCCACGGTGCCGGCTATCCGGGGTTCCGGTGCGCACCAGGGTCGCGATGCGCGACGCCCCCACGCCCTGGCTGGTCCATGTCTTCTGCCCCGACACCACGTAGTGGTCGCCGTCGCGGCGGGCACGGCAGCGCAGGGCCGCCAGGTCGCTGCCCGCTTCGGGTTCGGAAAAGCCCTGTGCCCAGACTTTTTCGCCGGTCAACGCGCCGGGAAGGATGCGGGCCGCCAGGTCCGGGGCGAAGTGCAGGACCGCGGGCGCCATCGTCTCCAGCAGTTCGTACTGCAGCGGCACCGGATAGCCGGCGTGCTCCAGCTCGTCGTAGAGCACGGACCGCAGCACCGGCGGGCCTCCCCGCCCGCCGGCGTCCTCCGGCCAACCCCACCGGCCCCAGCCGCTGTCGTAGAGGAACCGCATGAACCGACTGCCCGCGGCCAACGCCTCCTCGGCGGTGCGGTGGTGGTCGGACCGGTGGGCGCTGAGCTCATCCTGTGTGGCGGCGATCCACGTCCGCAGCTTCCGGCGATGGGCCGCGACTGTGTTCGCCACGTCCGTTTCCGAGACCGTTGATGTCACGTCCTCAGACGGTAGGGACGACGGGCCCGCGGCGCCTCGGTAGTTCTACGGGATTGCGTTCAGCGCAACCTGTTCTGGGCTTCGTGGGCGACGGGGGCGACTTGGGTGAGGGTTTTGCGGACGAGGTCCATGTCGACGGTTCGGGCCAGGTGTGGTGCGCCGGCGTAGGTGAGCATGTCGGGTAGTTGGTTGGCGATGGCGTTGAGTGCCCAGGTGAGCATGTCGCCGCCGGCGGCGTAGTCGTAGGGCACGATGGTCTGGCGCACGCCCCAGTTGATGTAGTGGTAGTGGCCGTCTTTGGTGAAGCAGTCGAAGCGCAGATACTCTTTGCGGTCCTCGCTGCCCAGCACGTGCAGGGACACGCCTTCGTCGTCGAGTTCGCGGTTCTCGGCGGCGACGAGGTCTTCGCCGTAGCCGGCGATGAGGGTCTGCATGTCGACGTCGCGGAACTCCACGCCGATGGTGACCGCGCCGGCGTCGAAGAAGGTGGTGTCCTCCTCGGCCAGGGGCAGGGGGTCGATTTCGTAGGTGACGCCCAGGGGGAATGTCGCCATGGTCGTTCTCCTCGGTGTCGGCGGCTGGTGTGCCCATGACTATCACCGCCGCCGGGGTCAATCATCCGAACCGGTACGGAGGCCACCACCCACCCGAGATGCCACGGTGATCGCTGTGTCCGAGGCACCTTTCGTCATCGACATCCACAATCACGTAGCGGCGGCGTCAGTTCCGTCGAGCAGAGGCGCGTCGACCGACGTCGACGAGGAGCTGGCGGCCCGCGTCGGCACGCTCACCGCGCGGGGGGTGGACCAGGCGGTCGTCATCGCCGGCCACGACTATCTGCGGCCCAACGGTATCGCCGACAACCGCAGGGTCAACGACGACATCGCGGCGTTCCGCGCCAGCAGACCGGACGTGTTCCCGGCCGCCGTCGGCATCGTCGAACCCCTCAACGGTCCGGCCGGCCTGGAGGAGCTCGACCGCTGCAAGCTCGAACTCGGGCTGCAGGGCATCAGCTTCCACACCCGGCTGCAGGGAGTGTCGCTGGACAGCGAGTGGATACGCCGATATCTGGAGCGGATGGGCGAGCTGGGCCTTGTGCCGTTCCTGCATTCGGTGGGCGAATCGTCGGCGGAGGCGCTGTGGAAGATCGATGTGCTCGCCGGTGACTTCCCAGACCTGACGATGGTTGTGCTGGACGCCTTCTCCACCTTCGAGCAGTCGCTGTTCGCCCCGCACGTCGCCGAGCGCAGGCCGCATCTGATCTTCGACACCGCACTGGCACACGGTTTCAGCTTCGTCCTGAACCTCATCAGACGCTGCGGCGCGCACCGCGTGGTGTACGGCAGCGACCTGCATTCCGCCAAGGGCGGAATTCCCGCGCTGACCGACCCGCTGCCCGAGATCCTCTCCGCTCCACTCAGCGACGACGACAAGGCAGCGGTGCTGGGCGGGAACGCGACACGGGTCCTCGGACTCACCGCGCGGGTCTGACCGCCCGTCGCGGTAACGCGATCACTTTCTCTTCAGTGTTTTCGGTGGGTGCCGGTGTGGGCCGTTCCGGAGGTCGGCCCACACCGGCGGCGGGTCACCGCGCCCGTGCGGTGAACTGATCGATGAACGCCATCAGGTCCTCGCCGGCCATCGACTCGCCCTCGGCCGCGAGCGCGAAGTCGACGGTCCGGTCGACCGCCTGGCGCAGATGCAGATTGAGCGCGCGCTTGGTATCGCGGACGGCCTGACGTGGCTGGCTGGCGAGCCGGGAGGCCAGGTCCACGGCGGTGTCGAGCACCTCGGCTCGAGGCACCACCCGATTGACCAGTCCCAGCCGCAGGCACTCCTCGGCCGGAACGCGGCTACCCAGCAGCAGATGCTCCTTGGCGCGCGCCATGCTCATGTAGGACGGCCACAGCGACGCGCCCCCGTCACCGGCCACCAGGCCGACCGACACGTGCGGGTCCGAGATGTAGGTGTCGTCGGCGATCACCACGAGGTCGCACAACAGCGCCAACGTCGCACCCATCCCCACCGCGGGACCGTTGATCGCCGCGACAACCGGGATCTCACACGAGATCGCGGCCCCGCACCAGTCGCTCCCCGACCCGGATCGTCCGGCGGCGCGCCTCCGCATCGTGGTGCACGTGTCGCAGATGGTCCATGTCGCCGCCGGCGCTGAAGGCCCGTCCCGCACCGGTGATCACCGCGGCGGCGGCATCCTCGTCGGATTCCAGTGCCCGCCAGGCGTTGATCAGGGCATGGTGCATGTCGTCATCGACGGAGTTCAGTCGATCCGGGGCATTGAGGGTGAAAATCCGCACCGGCCCCCGGCTTTCCACCAGGAGGTCGGGGGCGAGGTCGTCGTACTTCAACTTTCTTTCCTTTCGGTTTCTGGTCAACGCATCTGTCACAGCGAGCGTGCGATCAGTTCCTTCTGAATCTCGTTGCTGCCGCCGTAGATCTTCTGGGCACGCGCATCGCAGTACAGTCGTGCGATCGGGTACTCGAGGATGTACCCGTAGCCCCCGAACAGCTGCAGGCAGCGGTCGATGACCTCGCACTGCACGTGCGTGAGCCACCACTTGCACATCGCGGCGGTGGCGGTGTCGATGCCCTGCTCGGCGTGGCGCACGATGCAGTTGTCCAGGAACTCCCGGGCGACCTTCGCCAGCGTCGCGGACTCGGCGAGCTCGAATCGGGTGTTCTGCATCTCGAACAGCGGGGTGCCGAATGCACGTCGCTCCTTGGTGTAGCGCACCGTGTAGTCGAGGGCGAGCTCGGTGGCGCCGACCGCGTTGATCCCGATGATCAGCCGTTCCTGCGGTAGCTGCGCCATCATCTGATGGAGCCCTCTGCCCTCGGTACCCAGCAGTTGATCGGCGGGCACCCGCACGTCGTCGAAGGACAGTTCGGCGGTGTCGGAGCCGTGCTGGCCGATCTTGTCCAGCACTCGGCGCACGGAGAATCCGGGCAGCGAGGTGTCCACGAGCAACAGCGAGATGCCCCGACCGCCGGCCGACGGATCGGTCTTGGCCGCGACCACGACCATGTCGGCGGTGGCACCGTTGGTGATGAACGTCTTGGTGCCGTTGAGCACGTAGTGGTCACCGTCTCGAATCGCCTTGGTCCGGATGTTCTTGAGATCCGAGCCGGCGTCCGGTTCCGACATTCCCAGCGCCGTCACGACCTCGCCGGTCGCCATTCGCGGCAACCACTGCTGCTTCTGCTCCTCGGTGCCGTAGGCCACCAGGTAGTCGGCGACGACTCCGCTGTGGATGGTGTTGCCCCACGATTTGTCGCCGGTACGCGCATAGGCCGAGGCGATCGCCGCGTGGTGCAGGAATCCGCCTCCCCCACCGCCGTACTCCTCGGGCACCGAGGCGCAGAGCAGCCCGAGCTTGCCCGCCCGCAGCCAGAAGTCACGGTCCACGCACTGCTGACGGGCCCACCGCTCGCTGCCCTCCTCGACCTCGGCGGACAGGAATTCCCATGCCATGTCGTAGAGTTCGGCGAGTTCGCCGCGGACCCACGACGGACGAGACAGGCTCATCTCAGCTCCCGCTGCCGTGTCCGATGTGTTGCCGTCTGATGTGTTGTCACCGCCGGCTTCCCAGATCCACCAGCGGATGGCGGTACACCTCCGAGGCGGTGCCGGAGGCGATGCGCTTCTGCACCTCGGGGGCGAGCCCACTGATCTGCCCCTTGATGGATTCCTGGGTATCGGGCCAGGTGGAGTCGGAGTGCGGATAGTCGACCTCGAGCATGACGCGGTCCTCTCCGATGACGTCGAGCAGCCGGTAGCTGGTCGGGTCGAAGAAGGTGGTGAACCAGAAGTTGCGCGCGAGAACCTCAGTGGGGGTCAGCGAGTCCGACCAGGTCGTCGTCATCCCGCCGTCGTGGTCCTTGTCGAACCGGCTCTGCAGGTGGTGCAGCCGGTCGATGAGCATCGGCACCCAGCCGATGCCGCTCTCCGAGAGCACGATCTTGAGATCCGGGAACCGGGACGGGATTCCCGCGAACAGCCAGTCGGTGGCGGCGGCGTATGCGTTGATCTCGAACATCGCCGCGATCACCGGGGGCGGCGAGTCCTTCGACGGGACCACCGTCTGCGACGAGGAGCCGACGTGGAGGTTGACCACGGTCCCGGTCTCGGCGCATGCCGCGAAGAACGGATCCCACTTGCCCGAGTACAGCGAGTCGAAGCCGAGCGCTTCCGGGTTCTCGCTGAAACTGACGGCCGTGAACCCGCGTTCGGCGTTGCGGCGGATCTCTGCGGCGGCGATCTCGGGATCGGGCAGCCAGGTCACCTGCTGGGCGATGAACCGGTCGGGATAGCTGCCCACCCACTCCTCGGCGATCCAGTCGTTGTACGCGCGCATGGCGGCCAGCCCCAGCTCAGGGTCGGAGAACTTGGTGAACCGCTGCCCGCAGAAGCCGAACACCATCGACGGGAAGCACAGTGACGCGGCGACACCGTTGATGTCCATGTCGCGGACCCGTGCGTGCACGTCGTATGTGCCCGGGCGTACCTCGTCGAAGCGCACCGGTCCGCCGGTCCGGTCCGCTGCGGGCCAGCTGATGATCGCGTTCTGGCCGGAGTTCATCACCCGCTCGTTCTCGAACTGCCACCACTCCATGCCGTTCTCGTCCTCGACGACACCGGGGGTCTGGTCGGCGAACTTGGCGGGCATGCGGCCCACGAAGGTGTCGCGCGGCTCCATCAGGTGGTCGTCGACGGAGATCAGCGGCAGGTACACGTCCCGCGGTTCCGGGTCCGCGATCAGCTGCCGCTTGCGCTGTACCACCACTCCGTCTCGGAGTTGCTCGTTGAGGCGGTCGTTGAGATCTATTGCCATGGGAGGTTCTTCACTTCCTATGTCGGGGTTACGGGGTCGACGAGATGCAGGGCACCGCCTGCCAACCGCGTACGGTGGGCGAGGGGCTGGACTTCAGCTGGTCGACGTCGACGGCCAGCCGCAGGCCGGGGTGATGGCGGATCAGGGCTCGCAGCCCCGCGACGAGTTCCATGCGCGCCAGGTGCATGCCCAGGCACAGGTGGGCCCCGGTGCCGAAGGCGACGTGCGCCGACGCGTCACGCGCGATGTCGAACCGGTGTGGATCGTCGAAGACCACGGGATCGCGGTTGGCGGCGTGCAGGATGCAGATCACCTCGTCGCCTTTGCGGATGAGGTTGTCCCCCAACTGCACATCTTCGACCGCAACCCGCGGGACCATGAAACGCTGCGCGCCGTCGAAACGCAGCACCTCCTCGACGGTGGGCTCGACCAGGGAGTCGTCAGCGATCAGACGCTCCCACTGGTCGCGGTGCGACATCAGAAGCACGACGATGGTGGCGATCGAGTTCGCCGTGGTCTCGTGGCCGGCGATGATGAGCAGGATGAGGTTGCCGATCAGCTCGGCGTCGGTGAGCCGGTCGTCGCCGTCCTCGACGCCCACCAGTTCGCTGATCAGGTCGTCGGCCGGTTCGGCGCGGCGCCGCTCGATGATCTCGGCGAAGTAGTCGCCGAAGGCCCGCATCGCATCGCCGGCTTCGCTGACGCTGCTGCCGCCGCCGGTGCCGGTCCGGTCGATGTTCAGGATCGCCTCCGACCAGCGTTCCCATTTCCGGTGGTCCTCGGCGGGTACGCCGAGGATGCGGCAGATCGCACGCTCCGGGATAGGCAGCGCGAACAGCTCTTTCAGGTCGAAATCGCGGTCGCGGGGCAACTCGCGGGCCAGTTCGTCGGCGAGTTCGCGGACATAGTCGGCCCAGCGGACCACCGCGCGCGGCATGAACGGCGCCCGGTGGAACTTCCGCAGCCGGGCGTGCTCCGGCGGGTCGGTGAACAGCATCATCGACGCCTGACAGGCGGCCATCTCGCGGATCTCCGGTCGAGGGTCGTTGGTCAGGTAGTCGATCTCCCGGGGCGCCCGCGCCGCCCGGCTGAACCGGTTGTCACGCAGGACCGTGCGCACCTCCGCGTGTCCACCCACCAGCCAGGTGCCGTTTCCCAGGGGCAGCATCCGGTGACCGTCGAGCAGTCGTTTGTAGAACTCGTCCGGTGCCTCACGGAACTCCGGGTCCGTCAGAAACCGCACCGCATCAGCGATCAGGTCCTCGGAAAGTTTTGTGACCGTCATCGAAAGTGCCTCCCCATCCGGCTGGCTCTGCCCACCACACTGTGGTGTCGGACGTCCGTTTCGCCCGAGACTCGCCAAGTGACGCGGATTACGCTATGGGGGCGCACCGCCGGGGGCGTCCGTATCCTTACGGATTCGACCCACAAGGATGGCGCCGATGTGATCGACGATCCGTCAATCGATTTCGCGTGAGCCATCGGGATCACTCAACGGGCCCACAGCCAGAACGTGCCGGAGCGCGCGTCGATGACCCCCAGTCGCTCGACCTCGAGTCGCGCCGCTCCTCCGGTCAGATAGGCACACTCGATGCCACGCCCCCGCACCCGCCAGGGCCGCACCCAACGGGAGTCGTCACGGTGCTCCGACGTCTCCGGCGGGCCGGTGACGGCCTCGGCACCGCCGAAGGCCTGTGTGGGCTGCCATCGGTACGTCGCGAAGAGGGTTGACACCTCCGGGACGTCGGTAGCGCCGTCCTCGCCGAGCCAGTCCGGGAAGTCGATCTCGAGGAGCTCGAAGTCCGTCGACGCCTCCAACAGCGAGTACTCGAATCCTCCTGGAAGACACCATGAGTCGTTCGCGCTGAAGGACTCCTCGCCGATACCGGCGAGGTCGAACCATGCGGTGCCCGAGGCGAGCAGGCTGATCCTCACTCCGGTGGTCCGTCGTGACCCTGGCGGGTGGGGCCAGGGCTGCTCCGGATCGGCCCGCAGAACCCGTGCCACCACGCGCCCGTCGAGGGCCGCGCTGACGGCGGGCATATCACGGCACAGCAGCGGCGGGAACTCCTCGAGCGGGACGAAGCTGTCCGTACCCACCTGGTCGAGCACCGCGATCTCGGCCGTCTCGCGCCCGTTGTGGGTGTGCGGGCGAACGCTGAGGCCCGGAAGATGGGCCATCCACACGTCGAACTCGGTACCGGACGAACCGAATCGCCCTGGCGCTGAGCGCTTTAAAGTTCCGACGACCTTCATGCGACCGAGCGTAGGGACGGCGGTTCCCAGGCGCCTCGGTACTTCTACGGGTCGCTACTGCGGCAACAGCAGGGCGGGAACCAGATAGGTGCGCAGCATCCTCCTGGTCACCTCGGGGTCACCGTCGAACGTCGACGGCCGGATCAGGAACACCAGGTGGATGAACGTCAGCCACTCCACCACCTCGTCGATGTCGTTGACGCGGAGCCGTCCCGCGTCGCGTAACGGCTCCAGAATCGGTGCCCAGTAGTCGCGTTCCACCCGCGCCGTGCGCTCGGACCGCTCGACGGTCTGGGCCGTTATCGGAAGCATGTCGGGCCGCAGGAGCATCTCGACGACCTCCTTGCGCCGGGCGTCGAGCGCCTGCTCCAGTAGGGCCATCGCCGCATCCACGATGAGGTCTTCGGGCGGCGCGGTCAGATCGAGCGATGCGAACGCCTCTTCGGCCGTCCGCGCGACCGTCTCCCCGATGACCTCGCCGAGCAGCTTCGGTTTGTTCTCGAAGTGGTTGTAGACCGTTTTGCGGGCCACGCCCGCCGCCTCGGCGATCTCGTCCATCGTCACGCGGCCCAGCCGTCCCTGCGCCAGGACCTCGCTGGCCACATCCAGAATGCGTCGCCGCACGCCGGCCTCGCGTCCCACGGCGTCCCCCTTCGCGGTGTTCTCGGGCCCCGCCTGTCGCGGAAGCGGTACCGCTTCGTCCGATTTCATACACAGAACCGCGATTTAGTGTAACTTCGCCACTGGATACACAGAATCTCGAAAATGTGTAAATAGAGGTGGCCAATGACGACCCTTGCTCGGCGACGCACATATCGCACCTGGTCTGACGGCGGAGTCGCCTGGGTGATGCCCGGCGAGTCCTGTCCGGCAGACGGCTCCGGACCGGGAAATGAAGACGAGCAGCGCGACGCCCTGGCCGCGGTGCGCGAACAACTCGACAACCCGGATGTCACGACGGTCGTCCTGGTCGACTTTCCGGCCGGAATGCTGATCGACGAGTGGCGGCAGTTCAGCGAACAGCTCCTGAAATCCGGGAAGACGCTGGTGCTTCGCCGGCGGGATGCGCATCCGTACATGGCCGACGGCTCCGAACGACCGGTCTACGTCGAACCGCTCACCGAGCGTGAACGCCAGGTTCTGATCCTGGCCTGTCGCGGGTATTCCGCGCGCGAGATCGGCCAGAAGTTGTTCATCAGCGAACGCACGGTGGAGTCGCATGTCAGCAACGGATACCGCAAGCTGGGCATCCGCTCGCGCATCCAACTCGTCCGCCGCGCGGTGGAGCTCGGTCTGTAGCTCCCCCGTCACGCGTATTCGATCACCGTGCGGATACCGTCACCGCCGTCCAGTTCCCGTATGGCCGTGTCGATCTCGTCGAGCGTGATCGTGTTCGTCACCATCGACGCGATGTCGAGGCGGCCCCGCTCGGCCAGGTCGACGATGCGAGGCAGGTCGCGGTCGACATCGGCGCCTCCGAAGACGCACCCCAGCACCCGTTTGGCGTCGGCCACCAGGGTGGCGGGCAGGCGCACCTCGGATCCGGCTTCGGCCACACCGATCACCACCACAGTCCCGCCGCGCCGCGCCGCCAGGTAGGAGCCATACAGCGTCGCCGGCTTGCCGACGGTGTCGAAGACATAGTCGGCACCCGCGAGTCCGGCCGCATCGACGATGTCGCGCAGGGAAGCGCCGGCGGGATCGTAGGTGTCGGTGGCGCCGGCGCGCGCTGACAGCTCCCGCTTGCCGGCAACCGGGTCGACCGCGACGATCCGTGCCGCCCCGGCGAGTCGGCTGGCCTGGATCACCGCCTGACCGACACCGCCGCACCCCACGACCAGGACCGTCGAACCGGGTCTGACCGCAGCGGTGTTGAACACCGCGCCGTAACCGGTTGTGACCGCGCAACCCACCAGGGCGAGTTGGTCGTCCGGCAGCTCGCTGTCGACGCGCAAGATGCTTCCGGCGTCCACGGTCATCGTCTCCGCGAACGTGCCCAGCATGTTCTTGGTGACCAACGGGGTTCCGTCGGCCCGGTCGGCGCGCGGCCCACCGTACAGCGCAGCGGTGGCACACATGTACGTCTCACCGCGACGGCAGTACTCACACGCACCGCAGCGGGGAATGGTCAGCCCCACGACCCGGTCGCCGACCCGGAAGTCATCGACCTCCGCGCCCACCCACTCGACAACGCCGGCGCCCTCGTGTCCGAGAATCGCAGGCGGGCATGGTGTTCCACCGGAGGCGACGAACACGTCGGTGTGGCACAAACCCGCGGCGCGCAATCGCACGACGACATCGCGCGGACCGGGTGGCCGCGGTGTGACCTCCTCGACCACCATCGACCCACCCGGCTCGGTGAACAACGCCGCCCTCATCGCCTGCCTTTCTCGGAAGTCTTGCCAGCCACCGGGCTTCTCAGTCGTCCGGCCTGCTGCCGACCACGCTGACGAAGCTGACGCAGCGGCCGGGCCGCCCGCCCAGGTTGTGTGTCAGCGCAAGGGTTCTGTCGGTCTCGATCTGCCGGTCGCCTGCCTCACCGCGCAGCTGTAGCCAGCATTCGAAGAGCATGCGCAGCCCCGACGCGCCGATGGGGTGGCCGAAGGATTTCAGCCCGCCGTCCGGGTTGACCGGCAGCGCACCGGTGCGGTCGAAGGTGCCCGCCAGCACCTCCTTCCACGCCTGCCCCCGTGGCGCGAAGCCCAGATCCTCCATCAGCACCAACTCGGTGGGGGTGAAGCAGTCGTGCACCTCGGCCATCGCCAGCTGTGCCCGCGGATCATGGACACCGGCCTGCTGGTAGGCGTCGGCGGCCGAGCGGGTGACCTCGTCGAAGGTGGTGTAGTCGTACGACGACGACATCACGCCGGCACCCGAGCCGGAGGCCAGTGCCAGTCCCTTCACGTAGAGGGGTCGATCGGTGTACCGGTGGGCGTCCTCGGCCCGGCAGATGATCGCCGCGGCGGCGCCGTCGGACACCCCTGAGCAGTCGAAGATCCCGAGGGATCCCGCCACCAGCGGAGCCGCCGAGATGGTCTCCTTCGTCACGCCCGACCGGAACTGGGCGCGCGGATTCAGCGCGCCGTACTGATGGTTCTTCCAGGCGATGTGGGTCATCACCTCTTTCATCACATCGCGTGGGACGGAGTACTTCTCGGCGTAGGCCGGTTCGAGATAGGAGAAGACGGCCGGGGCTGAGATGGCCTCCTCGGTGCCGTCGTCGGGGCGGGTCGCGTAGGCCAGGCCGGAGTATCCCGAGTCCTTCAGCTTCTCGACGCCGGTGGCCATCACCAGGTCATACGCCCCGGAGGCCACCGCGTAGCACGCGTTTCGGAACGACTCCGACCCGGTGGCGCAGTAGTTCTCCACCCGCGTAACGGGTTTGTAGGGAAGTTTCAGCGGCAGGGACAGCGTCGTCCCGCCGTATCCGGACAGCATCGTGCCCAGCCAGAACGCGTCGATGTCGTCGAGCTCGATTCCGCTTGTCGCGCACGCCTCGTCGACCGCGTCGATGATCAGATCGTCGGCGCTGCGGTCCCAGTGCTCACCGAAACGGGTGCACCCCATTCCGACGATCGCCACGCGGTCACGGATTCCCTGCGATCCCATTATTCGCCTGCCTGTCGAACTGGACGCGCTTTCCAGAAGTAGTTGTGCACACCGTTCTCTGCGGTGTAGAGGCGCCGGAACGTCATCTCGACGCGGGTGCCGATCTCGATGTCCGCGGGTGCGGCGTCGGTGATCTCGACACCCGCGCGACCGCCGCGGTCGTAGTCGATCATCGCGGCGATCAGGGGCGGTGACGGGGTGAACGCCAGCCTGTCCACCGTGTAGGTGGCGACGGTCGCCTGTTCGTCTGCGACGCGTTCGGCGGTCATGTGGTCGTGTGCGCGACAGTGCACACAGACCCTGGCCGCGGGCAGATGCCGGGTGCCGCATTTGCCGCAGCGGCTGGCCGTCAGACCGTACTTCCACTCCCTTCGGCGGAGGGCCGGAGCCGCGGCCGGCGACGGCGGGTTGGGCCGGCGCGGTGGTTCCCGGTCCAGCCGGCCGCGCCAGGTCAGGAACGTGCCGTAGTCGAGTCGGCGGTGCGGCCCGTCGACGAGTTCGGCCACGGAGCGTCGGCGCCGGTCCCTGGCCGCGGTCACCCGCTCGGCGGCACGCATGACCGCCGCGTCCACCCCGTCGGCGAGTGCCACCGTCACGATGATCTGGCCGGGCTCGGCCCTGTCCAGGACGTGGGCGAGACTGATGCCCTGCGCGGCCGTGCCGGTGTTTCCGATGCGCGGCACCAGATCGACCGCCCTGGCCCCCGGAACCCCGCTCCACCTGAGGAATTCCTTGACCGCCCGGGCGTGCAGACCGGTGACGACCAGATAGTCGATGTCGGCGACGCCGATGCCCGCCTTGTCGAGGGCATCGGTGAACGCCGCGCGGCTCAGGGGCTGGTAGGCCGACTCCCCGAAACGGTCTTCCCATACCCGCGCCACATCGCTTCCCGGCGTCCGCCACCGGTCCAGAAACTCCTCGGTCACCGACGACGAGGCCAGCACCTCGACGAGGGCGTCGTCGCCGCCCCCGAACAGCAGACAGGCCGCCCCGTCGCCCCCGGTCGCCTCGTCCGCACTCCCGGGCAGACCGCTGCGCAGATCGGCGGTGACGACGAGCGCGGGCCGCGCGCAGGCCTGCACCAGATCCACGACGCCGGCGATGGACCGACAGGCTCCGCCGACGTCGTAGGCGGGAACGTGCGCGGGCAGCCCGAGCGCGGCGTGGATGGCCGCGGCGTTCGTCTTGTCGATATAGCTCGGGCTCGTCGTCACGAAGTAAAGTGCTTCGGGCGCATAGTTTTTCGGAGCAGCGGCCAACGCGTCACGGGCCGCCTCGACGGCCATCGTGGTCGAGTCCTCGTCGTAAGAGGCGACAGCACGTTGTCCCTTGCCGCCGGCGCTGCCGAGCACAGCCCGGATGTCGGAGGCGTCGAGTCGCCAGTACGGGATGTAGACCCCGTATCCCACCGGTGCGCTCATCGGCTGCCGCCCTCACCTTCAGCCACCCGCACGAGGTTATGCACCCCGCCGGGTGTCGGTATCCGCACTGTCACGCAATCACATCCCCGCGTCACGGTCGCTCCAGATGGCCCGCTCCGCACCGTCGGGATCGTCGACGACGCCGGACTCCGGGCCGAAGATCATCGTCGGGCGACGGTCGAGGTCGTATCGCGGCCAGTCCGGCAACGCGGAGTGCGAGGGAATACCGTTGTGGGCGAACGCTGTCCAGGCTCCGCTTATCTCCTCGGTCAGCCGGGGGACATCCGCGTCGCGGTACAGCCCCCGGTTCGGGGATGTGACGCCCGCTCCGCTGTCGGTGTTCGCGAACGCGAACCCCACGTCCACCGTGTGCACGGCTCCCAGTCGCCCCCCGTACACGGAGGGGACGTGGTCGACGCGGTACATGTGCACCGGTGCGCCGGCGGCGATGGCCCGCTCGGCCAACTGGATTCCGCCGACACGGATCTGGTCGGAGGCGGCGGTCAGGAACCACTCCAGCACGGTCGTGTCCGGTCGGGTTGCGGCGTAGCGGTCGAGCAGGTCGTCCAGCGCATGGCCGAAGACGCCGTCGGCCAACGCCTTCACCTGCTGTTCGGGCTCCATCGAGTCGATGCCGGGCACGGTGCCGACCAGCATGGTCGCCTCGTCGCGGCACGATCCGATCAGCAGCGGAACCCCGTGGCTCGGCCCGGCGGCGTCCGGAGCGAAGGGATGACGGTTGAGCACATGGCCGTCGATCGTCGGCGCCATCCGGTATCCGCCGCCGTACAGTCCGCCGAGCGGGCCGCCGAGCAGGGAGTTCTGGGCCTTGACCAGGGCCTTGACCGGCAGGGCGCGCAGGCCCTCGAGCGAGTCGACCCCCAGCCGGTCCAGGTAGGCCGCGGTCGTCGCGCGGGCCAACTCGGGCTCGACCGCCCGCAGCATCGGCCCGCTCTGCAGGATCGCGCGATGGAACAGCCCGCGTGCCTGCTCGACGCCGAGGAGCATGCTGATCTTCGAGGCGCCGCCGGACTCACCGAACAACGTCACGCTGTCCGGGTCGCCGCCGAACTCGGCGATGTTCTCGCGCACCCACGTCAGCGCCGCGACGATGTCGAGCAGTCCGTGGTTGGCCGAGGACTCCAGATCCGCGCCGAACTCCGCCAGCGACAGGAACCCCAGTGCCCCGAGGCGGTGGTTGACGGTGACCACCACGACGTCGCCGCGCCGGCACAGATTGCCTCCGTCATAGCACGGCTCGTTACCGGAGCCGACCGAGAACCAGCCGCCGTGCAGCCAGACCATCACCGGGCGGGCGCTCGAGTCCAGTCCCGGGGTGAACACGTTGACCGTCAGGCAGTCCTCGTCGTAGCGTTCGACGAATTTCTCCTCGGCGTCCGTCGGGTCGAGTTTGTCGAACAGACGCGGAAGTGCCGGTTGCGGGCAGGCGTTCGGTTGGTCGACGGCGTCGCGCACCTCCTGCCACGGTTGCAGCGGTTGGGGTGGGCGGAAACGCAGTTCGCCGACCGGCGGTGCGGCATAGGGCACGCCCCGGAACACCGCGACCCCGTCGATCCTGACGCCGCGCACCCTGCCATGGCTGGTCTTCGCTTCCACTGCCTCGAAAGTCATCTGTGCACCGTGGTTTTCATCGAATTCGGCTGTGTCGACGGCAGAATCACAGGGATCGGTCCCGGCGGCATCAGTAACGCTACGGACCGGCCCGCCGGTCCGTAGGCCTACGGATACGGCCCCGGGCCCGGCCGGTTTAGGCTCGCCGAACCTGAACACACGACTGGAGCCGGATTGCGTATCGCGCTGTTGGTCACCTGCCTCGCTGACTCGTTGTTTCCCCGGGCCGCGATCGCCTCGGTCGAGCTTCTCGAGCGTCTCGGTCACGAGGTCGTTTTCCCGGAGCAGCAGACCTGTTGCGGCCAGATGCACGTCAACACCGGGTATTTCGCGGAGGCGCTCGACCTGGTCCGCCAGCACGTCGAGGTGTTCGAACGGTGTCGGTGTGATGTGATCGTCGCGCCGTCGGGGTCGTGCGTGGGTTCGGTGCGCCACCAGCACGCCTGGGTGGCGCGCCGGGCCGGCGACGAGCGGCTGGCGCAGCGCGCGGAGGCCGTCGCCGCGCGGACCTACGAGCTGTCCGAGTTCTTGATCGATGTGCAGGGAAGCCCCGACGTCGGCGCCTACTACCCGCACCGGGTGACCTACCACCCCACCTGTCATTCCCTGCGCATGCTGCGCGTCGGCGACAGGCCACTCGAACTGCTCCGCCATGTCCGGGGCCTCACGCTCGTGGAACTGGCGGAGGCCGAGACATGTTGCGGCTTCGGTGGAACGTTCGCGCTGAAGAACTCCGACACCTCGACGGCCATGCTGGGTGACAAGCTGGCGTGCATTCTCAGGTCGGGAGCGGAGGTGTGTACCGCCGGTGACTCCTCGTGCCTGATGCACATCGGGGGCGGACTGAGCAGGCTGCGGGCCTCGGTGCGCACCGTGCACCTCGCCGAGATCCTCGCCTCGACCGAGACCGACCACGGGGCGCCCGGTTCACGATGAGCACGTTTCTGGGTACACCCGGTGTCGGCAACCTTCGCGGCGACGACCCGTTCCCGGTCGCCGCACGCCGCGCGCTCCGCGACAGTCAGCTGCGCCGCAACATCCGGCACGCCACCACCACGATCCGCACGAAACGGCTTGCGGCGGTGGCGGAATGCGAGGACTGGGAACAGCTGCGCGCAGCCGGTGGTGCGCTCAAGCAGCACACCATGGCCCATCTGCCGGAGCTTCTCGAGGAGCTCGAGCGCAACGTGTCGGAGCGCGGTGGAACGGTGCACTGGGCACGGGACGCCGACGAGGCCAACCGGATCATCGCCGCTCTCGTGCGGGACACCGGAAGCGACGAGGTCATCAAGGTCAAGTCGATGGCTACGCAGGAGATCGGACTCAACGAGTATCTGGAGTCCAACGGTATCGCGGCGATCGAGACCGATCTGGCCGAGCTGATCGTGCAACTGGGCCACGACAGGCCCAGCCACATCCTGGTGCCCGCGATCCACCGCAACCGGGCCGAGATCCGCGAGATCTTCCTCCGCGAGATGGCCGGTACCGAGGGCTTGACCGACGACCCCCGCGAGTTGGCGATGGCCGCCCGGGCCTACCTGCGCCGCAAGTTCCTGTCCGCGCAGGTGGCGATCAGCGGTGCCAACTTCGCCGTCGCCGAGACCGGAACCCTGGCGGTCGTCGAATCCGAGGGCAACGGTCGGATGTGCCTGACCCTGCCCAGGGTTCTCATCACCGTGATGGGCATCGAGAAGGTCGTGCCGCGGTTCGCCGACCTGGAGGTGTTCATGCAGCTGCTGCCCCGCTCGTCGACCGCCGAACGGATGAACCCGTACACCTCGATGTGGACGGGAGTGCACGACGGCGACGGGCCGCAGGAGTTCCACCTCGTGCTGCTGGACAACGGTCGCAGCAGGGTTCTGGCCGATCCCGAGGGACGCTCAGCCCTGCACTGCATCCGGTGCAGTGCGTGTCTGAACGTCTGCCCGGTGTACGAGCGCACCGGCGGTCACGCGTACGGATCGGTCTATCCCGGCCCGATCGGGGCGATCCTCAGCCCGCAGCTGACGGGATTCGGCGGCCACGATGACCCGAACGCAGCCCTGCCGTATGCCTCTTCGCTGTGTGGGGCATGCTTCGACGCCTGCCCGGTGCGCATCGACATCCCCCGCATCCTGGTGCATCTGCGTGCCGCCCAGGTTGACTCCGATCGGACCCGGTCACTCGGCGGACAGCACCTGGCGATGAAGGCGGCCGCCTGGATGATGCGCTCGGCCCGGCGGTTCGGCTGGGCCGAAGGACTCCTGCGGGCGTCCCGAACGGTCGCGGGCCCGCACGGCCAGATCACGACGTTGCCGTGGCCGGCATCGCGCTGGACGCGTGCCCGCGATCTGCCGCGCCCACCTGAGGAGTCGTTCCGCCGGTGGTGGGCCCGTACCCGTTCCGGGGGTGTTCGATGAGTGACGCCCGCGCCGCGGTGCTGGGCCGGATCCGCTCGGCACTGGCCGCCGCTCCTCCGAAACCGGTTGCCGTACCGCGTGACTACGCCCGCACCCCGCTCTCCGGCCGCGCTGATGTGGAGCGGTTCGCCGAGACCGTCGCCGAGTACGGCGCGGGTGTCCACCGCATCGAGGCGGGCGCGATACCCGCCACGGTCGCGGCCCAGGCCGTGGCGGGGTTTCCGATCGCCGTCCCCGGGGACCTCCCGGGTACCTGGGTCGACGGACTCGACGTTCTGGCCGACCGGCCGGCGGCGCCCCTGGCGGTGGAACAACTCGACCGGGTCGCAGCGGTGGTGACCGGATGCGCGCTGGGCATCGCCGCGACCGGGACCCTGGTGCTGGACGGTAAAGCGGCCCAGGGCAGGCGGGTGTTGACCCTGGTGCCCGACCATCACATCTGTGTCGTCTTCAGCGATCAGATCGTCGACACCGTTCCGCAGGCGTTCGCCGCACTCGATCCGGTCGCGCCACTGACCTTCATCTCCGGTCCCAGTGCGACCAGCGACATCGAACTCAACCGGGTCGAGGGGGTACACGGCCCCCGCACGCTGGACGTGCTGATCGTGCAGCGGTGACCAACGCACGGATGCCCGCGTCGGGTCGACCCCGATCGCGGGCATCCGGGTGAGGCATCTACGCGGCGGTCACGACGCCGAGGCGCTCACCGTCTCGTCCAGTCGCCGCCGCAGTTCCCGGCGCAGCAGCTTGCCGGTCTCGTTGTAGGGCAGCTCGTCGACGAAGTGCACATCCTGCGGGGTGCGCGAGGACCGCAGGTGATTGCGCACCCACTCGCGGACGTCGTCGGCCTGCAGTGCCGCGCTGTTCGGCACCACGAACGCCACGACCTTCTCGCCCCACTCGGTGTCCGGAGCCCCGATCACGGCGGCATCCGCGATGGCGTCGTGCTGGATGAGCACGTCCTCGATCTCCCCCGGCGACATGTTCTCACCGCCGCGCACGATGACGTCGTCGAGCCGGCCCTCGAGGAACAGGTAACCGTCCGAGTCGAGGTAGCCGCCGTCCTTGGTGGGGAACCAGCCGTCGCTGGTCACGCTCGGGCCGAGACCGGTGTACTCGCCGGCGACCTGCGCACCGCGCACCCAGACCTCCCCGCTGACCTCCGGGCCGACCGGACGCCCCTCGGAATCACGGACCTCCAGCTCGACACCGTCGATCGGGCGGCCCACCGAGGCGAGCCGACGACGGATCCTGCTGTCGGTGGCGCTGAGCGCCTCACGATGGTCGTCGGGGCCGAGCAGCGCGATCGTCGAGCTGGTCTCGGTCAGGCCGTAGGCGTTGACGAACGACACGTGCGGCAGCAGACGCATGGCCTGCTCGATCACCGGCACCGGCATCCGGCCGCCGCCGTAAGACAGATGCCGCAGGCTCGGCAGCTCCACCTCGTCGCGGCTGAGCAGGTCCACGATCCGGGTGAGCATCGTCGGCACCACCATGGCGTGGGTGATCCGCTCCTCGGCGACCGTCGAGATCCACTTCTCCGGGGAGAAACTCGGCAGTTGGACCACGCGCCTGCCGGCGTAGACCGCCGACAGCACCGAGGCGACACCGGCGACGTGGTAGGGCGGAACGCTGACCAGCGCGGCCTCGGTCTCGTCTGCGCCGCCGAACTCGACCGTGCTCAGGACATACGAGCTGAGATTGCGGTGCCGCAGAACCGCCGCCTTGGGGGTGCCGGTGGTGCCGCTGGTGAACAGGCGAACGGCCACGTCGTCGGAGTCGGCGGGCGGGACGGCCGGGGCGGCTACCGCATCCGGTGCGGTGAGCAGTTCCGCCGGGGCGAGCACCGTGTCCGCCGCGCCGGCCAGCTGCCGGAAGTCGGTGCCGGCCACCAGAACCGACCGTTCGAGCCGCTCCAGCAGCCCGGTGATGGCGTCGGCGGCCAGCCGGTAGTTGATCGGCGCGTACGGCACCCCCGCCAGCGCCGCGCCGAACAGTGCGACGGGTACGGCGGGGCTGTTCTCGTCGATCAGGGCGACGTGCGCCGCGGACGCGGCCGAGAACCTGTGCGATGCCGCGGTGGCCAGGTCCAGCAGCCTGCTGAAGGAGATGCCGTCACCGGCGCTGCCGTACGCCGTGCGGTCGCCGAATCCCGCGGCGCTCATCTCCAGAAGGGTCGCGATGTTCATGATCTCCTCAGTCCGACGGGGGAAGCGCCTTGGCGCCCTGCTCGACGAGCGGTGTGTCACCGAAGGCCAGCGAACCCGCACCCGCCTTCGTGCACAGGACCTCCAGCCCGACGTCCTCGCAGACGTAGCGCTTGCCCAGCAGCGTTCCGCCGTTCGCATCCGCGCTGAGCGTCGCCCCCTCCGGGGCCGGGGCGGTGAGATCGATCATCGGCGCTCCGCCGCAACGGATCTCGCCTGGCTCCTTCGGCGGTTTCACGATGATGATCCCGGTGTCGCAGACCGCGCTCTTCAGGCGCATGCCAGCTTTGAACTCCACGATTGTCGTCGCTTTCCTCATTGGGTTGCAGACTGAATTGCCAGCGCGGACGTCTCACCCGCGCTGCCGGTGCATCCCTGGACCGGGAGCACGCACTGAGTGTGCGCCCGCCATCTCATCGGTGAATCAGTACCGGTACTGACGACGCCTCAGACGTCCGGCCATAGCGTTCCGATCACCGGCCGGACCTCGCTTTTTGCCGGTGCTTCTGCCGGTAGGTGTACGCACCCGCCACCGTCGACCTTGGGGACGATATCGATGACGTTGAGTCCAAACCGATCCGCGCAACCGCGCACCGACACATCCCTCGGGGCCGGGGCGACCGGTCTGCAGTTCGGCCTCCAGATGGTGGTCGGAACGAGGTACTACGCACAGGTCGCGGCGCTCGCCGAGGAGGCGGGCTTCACCAGCCTGCACGTTCCCGATCATCTCGTCTACCCCGACCGCATCCCCGCGACCTACCCCTACGCCGACGACGGCGTGCTGCGGCTCGACGGTGTCGAACTGCTCTCCGACGATCTGGCCTGCTACGACCCGTTCGTTCAGCTCGGTTTCCTGGCGGCGTGCACGCACCGGGTGCGTCTGATGACGACCGTCTGCATCGCCCCGCTCTATCACCCGCTGTCGCTGGCACGCTCCCTGGCGACGGTGGACCGCATGTCGGCGGGCCGCATCGACCTCGGACTCGGTGTGGGTTGGCTCGAGGCTGAGTTCGAGGCGATCGGGGCGTCGTTCGGCAACCGTGGCCGGCGCACCGACAGCATCATCGAGATCCTGCGCCGCCTGTGGAGCGAAGACGCGACGCCCCGGTGCGCTGCCGGGACCGGCCCAGTGCGGCCATCGCCTCGAAGAACCCGGTTTCCTGCGCGGGCTCGACGCAGTAGGACACCAGGACCACCACCGGACCATCGAGGGGTTGGGGTTCGAAGATCAACGCCGGTTCCGGCCAGTGCGCCGACGGTGTCACGTCGAGGTTCCCGGTGCGCGCGTGCAGGGGCCACCAGATCGCCGACAGGGCGCACACCCCCATCATCGCGGCACTGATGAGCAGGGCCGTCACGCTGCCCGCGGCACCGGCGACCAGGCCCCAGACCAGCGAACCCAGGGCCTGCCCACCCATGAACACCAACTGGTAGACCGACAGTCCGCGCGCACGGACCCACGCAGGCAGGCTCAGCTGCATCGAGGCGTTCAGCGTCGAGAGCGCCAGCAGCCATGACGTGCCGCCGAGGACGAGAGCCAGGAGCACCACCGCGACGTTGTGTACCAGCGCCAGCACAACGGTCGCACCGCCGAAGCCCGTCGCGGCCACGACGAGCAGGGTGTTCAATTCGTACATCTTCTGCAGTCGGCCCAACACGAACGCACCGCAGACCGCGCCGAGCCCCAGCGCCCCGAGCAGCACGCCGTAGCCCGACGACGTGAGGTTCAGCTGGTCCTTGGCGATCACCGCCAGCAGGCCCCACAGGGCGCTGCCGGGCGCGATGAACAGCACTGTCCGCAACAGGATCCGTCGCACGATCGGGGCGCTGCGGATGTACCGGCCGCCGGCGCTGAGGGCCGCCAGTGGACGCTCGGCGGGCAGTATCCGTTCGGTGGCCGGGCGTCGCCAGATCAACAGCACCGCGACGATGCCGATGAACGACACCGCGTTGAGCGCGAACACCAGCGTCGGGCCGCTGAGCGACACCAGCGCACCCGCGATTGCCGGGCCGATGGCACGCGCGCCGTTCATGCTCATGCTCCCCAGCGCGGCAGCGGCCGGAATCTGTTCGCGTGGAACGAGGTCCGGTTGGATCGCCTGCCACGCCGGTGCCGTGAGCGCCTGGCCGCAACCGATGAGGAACAACAACGTCAGCAGCACCGTGGGGGTGGCCAGACCGGCACCGGTGAGCGTCGCGAGCGACGCCACGCCTGCGGCCGTGGCGCCCTGTGCGGCGATGAGCAGACGACGCCTGTCGACCAGATCGGCCAGCACGCCCGACGGCAGCGCCAACAGCATCACCGGCAGCGTCGTCGCGGTCTGCACCAACGGCACCAGCACCGCGGCGCGCGGATCCCCGACGAGCATCCACTGCGCTCCCACGGTCTGCATCCAGGTGCCGAGGTTCGAGACGAACTGGGCGATCCACAGCGCGCGGTAGATGGGCGACGCCAGTGGCGCCCACGTCGACGTGGCGCCCATCGCCGGTGTCGCTGTCGTCATGATTCCCCTTGTCGGCCTACCGCATCAAGGTTGCCAGGCTCGTGACGACTCAAACGGTATCGATCAGGGGGCTCTCGAGCACAGGCATAGTGGGGCCATGGCTGAAATCCGCGATGTGCCAGACGCCCACCACTACGAACTCACCGTCGACGGCGAGCACGCAGGCGTGCTCGCCTATGTCGATATCGGTGATCAGCGCGTGTTCCACCACACGGAGGTCGACGACAAGTTCAGCGGTCAGGGTCTCGCCGGTGAGCTGGTCTCGGCCGGACTGAGCGACGCCAAGGCAGCGGGCAAGCGCATCGTCGCGGTGTGCCCCTATGTCGCGAAGTACGTCTCGCGCCATCACGATTTCGACGACGTCCTCGATCCGGTCACCCCCGAGGCGAAGGCAGCGGTCGGGGGCGGATAGCGTCACCCGCAGGCGACCGACGCGTCCTGCACATCCTGCCGGGTCGTACGCGAGAGTGCCCTGACGACAGTCAATCGTG
>Ga0180218_1000580_pt1 | contig 31010 bp, 31 predicted proteins | sample eDN3rd37CKraftBY_FD_151334 | JGI IMG/M metagenome (GOLD analysis project Ga0180218, IMG submission 151334) | Enriched backyard soil microbial communities from Emeryville, California, USA - eDNA 3rd pass 37_C Kraft BY (version 2) (version 2) | ecosystem: Environmental > Terrestrial > Soil >... | reverse complement strand
GTGCAGGCGTGGGTGGCGTTGGCCCAGTGGATCGGTGCGGTGGGCGGCGCGGTGTAGCGCGCGGTGGCCTCCAGCGACGCCGAGAGCCCGGGCGGCAACTGCTGCGGCTCGTAGTACGCGCGGTAGGCGAGTTGACCGAACGTCACGCTCTTGTCCGGATCCGAGCGCACCGTGGCCTTGGAGCCGCCCAGTTCGATCTCGGACTCCTCGACACCCAGCCACGCCGCGGCCATCGCGACGATCTGGTTGCGCAGCATCGTGCCCGCCTCGTTGACCGCGCCCGCGGTCATCGGCGCGCTGCGACTGCCCTGCGTGCCCGCGCCGTAGGGGGTGACCGCGGTGTCGCCCTGGATGGTGGCGACGTCGTCGATGTCGGCGCCCAGCGCGTCGGCGGTGAGCTGGATGACCGTGGTCTCCAGGCTGTTTCCGGTCGATCCGCCGTTGACGTAGACGTTGATCTTTCCGGTGGACTCCATGCGGATCGTCGCGCCCTCGGAGGCCAGGTGGCCCGTGGCCGCGCCCGTGGGCTCGATGTAGGCCGAGAAGCCCAGCCCGATGTAGCGGCCCTGCGCGAGTGCCTCGGCCTGTTGCTTGCGGAAGCCCTCGTGGTCGAGGATCTTGACGGCCTGCTCGAACGTCTCGGCGGGCGCCACGTGGTCGTACGGCATGCCGTTGGGGTTGAAGTACGGCATCTCGTCGCGCCGCAACAGGTTTCGGCGGCGCAGTTCGACGGGGTCGATGCCGATCTTGCGCGCGGCGATGTCGAGCAGGATCTCGCGGCTGAGCGTCTCGTACTGCCACGGGCCGCGGTAGGCGTGCAGGCCCGCGGTGTTGGAGAACACCGTCTTGTAGTTGAAGCTGGCCTTGGGCACCCGGTACGGGCCGGGGAAGAACATGCCGATCGCGGCCGTCGTGAGCACCGGGTACGGCGTCGGGTAGGCACCGATGTCCTGCACGAAGTCGATGTCGGCGGCCAGGATGTTGCCGTCGGAGTCGAACGCCATCCGGACGTCGCCGTCGACGTGGCGGGATTGGCCGGCCGACATGAGGTTCTCGCGGCGGTCCTCGATCCACTTGAGCGCGCCGGAGGTCTTGCGCGCCGCGAGCATGATGCACATGTCCTCGCGCATCGGCACGACCTTCTGCCCGAAGCCACCTCCGGTGTCGCGCATGATCACGCGCACGTGCTGGGCCGGGATGCCAAGCAGGCGTGCGGCGAACGCGCGCAGTTCGTGCGGCGTCTGTGTCGACGCCCAGATGGTGAGCTCTCCTGGGGAGGCCTGCCATTCGACCACCAGGCCGCGCGTCTCGATCGGCACCGGAACGTACATCTGTTGGTACACGTGCTCTTTGACCACGTGCGCCGCCGAGTCGAAGGTCTCCTCGTCCGGCGGCGCGCCGGCCATGCCGCCCGCGTTGTTGTCCGGGTAGGCGTCGTGCACTGCGACCGGTGACGTGAGCGCGGTGCGGAAGTCGACGACCGCGGGCAGCGGCTCGTAGTCCACCTCGACGAGGTCGACGGCGTCCTCGGCGACGTAGCGCGATTCGGCGATCACGATGGCCACCGGATCGCCCACGAACTTGACCTCACCCGCGGCCAGCGGCGGCCGCGGGGTGTCGGGCATGTCCCTGCCCGCGACGGCGTGCCAGGCCTCCTTGACCTCAGGGTTGATGTCGGCCGCGGTGAACACCGCGCGCACACCGGGCAGCGCGAGCGCCTCGGTCGCGTCGATGCCGTTGATCTTTGCGTGCGCGAACGGGCTGCGCACGAAGCACGCGTGCAGCATGCCGGGGCGCACGATGTCGTCGACGAACGTTCCGCGGCCGGTCAGCAGCCGGGTGTCCTCGACGCGCTCGACGCGCCGTCCCGCGTACCGCGTCGTCACGGTTGCCGGTGCGGCTGACGCCATACGATCGCTCCAATCCGTCGGGTGACTTCTGCGCGTAAGCAGGGGCCGGTGAGGGCCGACGTCATGCTCAAGAGTGCGGTTATCGTACAACGGAAAGAGATATGTCTGAAGAAGAGAGTGGCATTTCCGTAATGCGACGGGTGTCCGCGCTGGTCCTCGCCGCGATCGCCGCTGCGGGGTGCCTGACGACGGTGTTTGCGCCGGTGGCGGCGGCCGAACCGGTGTCGGATGACCGACTGGTGGACGTGCGCACCGTGGTGCCGGACGCGGTGGTCGACCTCAGGTACGCAACCGCCGACAACTTCGTGGGCGAACAGCTGTACCCGACCGGTTCACGGTGTCTGGTGCACGAGTCGATGGCCCACGGGCTCGCGGTGGCCGCGGCGCGGCTGCGCCCCGAGCGGTTGGTGTTCTGGGACTGCTACCGCCCGCACGAGGTGCAGGTGCGGATGTTCGAGGTGGTGCCCAACCCGGCGTGGGTGGCGCGTCCGGGAACCGCGGCGCGCAGCCACGAGGCCGGGCGGTCGGTGGACGTCACGATCGCGGGCGCGGACATGGGCACCGGGTTCGACGACTTCACCGCCCGCAGCCAGGCCTACGCCACCGAGGGTGTGAGTGCTGCCGCGCGGGCCAACCGGGCGCGGCTGCGCGACGCGATGCAGGCCGGCGGGCTGAGCGTGTACGAAGGGGAGTGGTGGCACTTCGACGGGCCGGGCGCGGACCAGCCGCGACCCTTCCCGAAAGTGTCGCTGCCGTAGGCACTTTCGTCCTTCGCGAGCTTTCGTTGTGACGGTGTGTCAGCATGGGGAACGGCTAGAACGGCACGACCCGATGCGCTTGGAGTCGATATGAACGTTCTCAAATTGTTGGGCGCCGCGTTGGTGGCGTTCGGCGCCCTGCCGGTCATCCCTGCCTCGCCCGCGTCGGCGCAGCCGTGTCCCGACGTCGAGGTGGTGTTCGCGAGGGGCACCTTCGAACCACCGGGGGTGGGGGTCATGGGACAGGCCTTCGTGGATACGCTGCGCGCACAGGCCGCGCCGAGATCGGTCGACGTGTACGCGGTCGACTACCCGGCCAGCGGCGACTTCGGCGACCGCATCGCATTCGCACGGACCGTGGTCGACGGCATCGCCGACGCCGCGTCGCACGTCGAGGCCACGGCCGACACCTGCCCCGACACCCGCATCGTGGTCGGCGGGTACTCGCAAGGCGCGGTGGTCGCCGGTTTCGTCACCGCGGCCGACATCCCCGCCGAGATCCCGGCCGAGTATCGGCAGTACATCCCCGACCCGATGCCCGCCGAGGTCTCCGACCACGTCGCCGCGGTGGTGCTGATCGGCAAACCGTCGGATCAGTTCATGCGCGACATCGGCGCACCGCCCATCGTGATCGGGCCCCGCTACGTCGACAAGACACTGAACCTGTGCGCGCCGGGTGACACCATCTGCGACGGCGCACCGGCAGGCGGGCCGAGCTTCGCGCACGCGCTGTACAACGTGAACGGCATGATGGGCCAGGCCGCGCAGTACGTGATCGACCGGTTGTGATCCCGGCAGTGCGGGCCGTCCGATAACAATTCGAAACCTCAATGGTTGCAATGTGATACGTGCAGCCTGCGGGCTCGTCGTGCCCACTATGTTCTTGTGGTGCACCGTCGAACGGCCCTCAAGATCCCGCTGGTTCTGGCAGCGTCAGCGGCAATCTCCCCACTGGTGACCACCGCACCGCGCGCGTCCGCGGCGCCGGGCCAGTGGCCCGTGGAACGCGCGAACGCCTGGTATCAGGCGCAGGGCTGGCTGGTCGGCACGAACTTCATCACGTCCAACGCGATCAACCAGCTCGAGATGTTCTCGGCAGGCACGTACGACCCGCGGCGCATCGACAGCGAGCTCGGGGCGTGCCGGCTGCTCGGCTTCAACACCGTGCGGGTGTTCCTGCACGACCTGCTGTGGGCGCAGGACCGCGCGGGCTTCCAGAACCGGCTCGCCCAGTTCGTCTCGATCGCTTCGCGCCAGGGCATCAAGCCGCTGTTCGTGTTGTTCGACTCGTGCTGGGATCCGCTGCCCAAACCCGGCGCGCAGCGCGCGCCGACGCCGGGCGTGCACAATTCGGGCTGGGTCCAGAGCCCGGGCGCGCAGCGCATCGACGATCCGCGCTACCGGCCCGTGCTGCGCGACTACGTCGTCGGCGTCATGAGCCAGTTCCGCAACGACCAGCGCGTGCTGGGCTGGGATCTGTGGAACGAGCCCGACAACCCGGCCAGGCAGTACCGCAAGGTCGAGCGCTCCGACAAGCTGGACGCCGTCGGCGCGCTGCTGCCGCAGGTGTTCGGCTGGGCGCGGTCGGTCAACGCCGCACAACCCCTGACCAGCGGGGTGTGGCAGGGCAGTTGGGAGAGAGGGCGCCGCAGCGAGATGGCGAGCTTCCAACTCGACAACTCCGACGTCATCTCCTTCCACTCCTATGCGGGCCCCGACGAGTTCGAGGCCCGCATTGCCGAGTTGGAGCCACTCGGCCGGCCGATCCTGTGCACCGAGTACCTGGCACGCAGCGAGGGCAGCACGCTTGAGGGGGTGCTGCCCGTCGCCAAACGCCACAACGTGGGCGCCTACAGCTGGGGTCTGGTGGCGGGCAAGACGCAGACCTACTTCCCGTGGGATTCCTGGGACAAGCCCTACACCAAGGTGCCCAACGTCTGGTTCCACGATCTGCTGCGTCCCGACGGGCGGCCCTACAAGGACAGCGAGTACGCCACGCTGCGCAAGCTGACCGCGCGCGTGTAATCCGGTTTGGGGCGGATCTCGCGTGGTGATCCTGTGCAGCATGGATTCACACGACGACGGCAGGGCGATCCCGGAGGACGCCCGGCAGGCGACCGAGCAGCAGGAAGAACTGCAGGACGAGTTGGACCGCCGTGGTGAGGATCCCGAGGCGCCGGGACTGCACGAGAGCCGCGAGCAGATCGCCGACGAGAACTAGTACGACTTGCCGTCGGCGTAACGCTGCCTGCGGAAGTGGCGTCCGTTGCCGCGGTTGCGGCTCTTGTACGTGGGCAGTTGGGAGTCGCAGTTGGGGCACACCAGGCGCAGGTTCTCGCGCCGGTTGTTCGTCGGGTCCCCGTCGATGTGGTCCAGCACGAGCGTCAGCGGCAGGCCCTGCCACGTGGTGGCGCCACCGCAGATCGCGCAGCAGCCGCCTTGTTCGGTGGTCAGGTACTGGCGGACGTAGTGAGTCGAGTGGCCGTCGATCCAAGCTTCCCCGGATTCGAGCCAGCGCTTCGTCATGGCTTCTCGCCTGGCCGCGGCCTGGCATGCATTACCGCAGTAGACCTTCTGGCTGCGCTTGGAAAGCGGTGCGCCGCAGGCCGAGCACACTCTCATGAGTGCAAGTTACGGCCGGGCACCGACAACTTGGGTCGGGCAGAAATGCCCTGGTGGAGCCCCCTATCGGGATCGAACCGATGACCTACATATTACAAGTATGTTGCTCTACCACTGAGCTAAGGAGGCAGGTGGAACGCGCAATAGCTTAACGGGTCACTCGTCGGCGTCGACAATTCGCTGCGACACCACAGGTGTCGGGGTGGTCGAGCGCCTGCCGTAGCGGCGGGGCAGCGGGATGCGGTCGGCGATGTTGGACAGCGGGTTGACCACCTGGCTGAGGGTGATGACCGCGTCGTGCAGCGCGTCGATGGTCGGCGCGAGGGCCTCGAGTCCGGGGGCCAGACGGTTCAGCGTGTCGGCGACATCGGCGAGTTTGAGCAGCGGGCCGTCGGGATCGGTGAGGGTGTCGAGCAGTCCGCCTTCGGCGAGCAGGCGGTCGGCCACACCGTCCTCGCGCAGCACACGTTCGATGAGACCGTCGTGCGCGAGCAGTTGATCGGCGAGCCCGCCCGGTGCGATGACGCGCGACAGGGCGCCGTCGTCGGTGGTCAGCCGGTCGAGCAGACCGCCCTCCATGGTGATCTGATCGACGAGTCCGCCGGGTGCGACCGCGCGCGTGACGGGACCGTTCTCGGCGGTCAACCGGTCGAGCAGACCGCCCTCTGCGGTCAGTTGGTCGACGAGACCGCCCGGGCGCAGCAACCGATTGACGGGGCCGTCGGGTGCGAGTGCGCGGCCGAGTGGTGCGTCGTCGTCCATGAGCCGCGCGAGCCGGTTGGCACGCTCGACAGCGTCGTCGAGACCGAGCATCTGCGCCAGTGATGACCTGCTGGTCAGCGGGTTGGAGTCGGTCACGGTGCGCTGTACCGCGGTGAGTGTCTCCCCGGCTATCCCCAGGCCCGCGTCGGCGATCGCGATGCCGATGCGAACCGGGGCCGTGGCAACCTGGACGAGGGTCTTGCCGAGGTTCATGTGAGCCAGTCTAGGGCGGTGACTCGCATCGTTTTCGTGGGTTTCGGGCGGCTTCCTGCCGGGGTATCCCGCCCACATTCACAGGAAGCACACAGGTAGCGTGCAGGAATACTCCAACAGATAGCGACAGCATTGGGTAATGGCCATGCCCGCTCTTCCCGAAAACGTTCCAGAAGCTCGCGTCCTGGTGGTGGACGACGAGGCGAACATCGTCGAGCTGCTCTCGGTGAGCCTGAAGTTCCAGGGCTTCGAGGTGCACACCGCGTCCAACGGCGCGGCGGCCCTCGACAAAGCCCGTGAGGTACGGCCCGACGCCGTGATCCTGGACGTGATGATGCCGGGTATGGACGGCTTCGGACTGCTGCGCCGCCTGCGCGCCGACGGTATCGACGCACCCGCCCTGTTCCTCACCGCGCGCGACAGCCTGCAGGACAAGATCGCCGGTCTCACCCTCGGCGGCGACGACTACGTGACCAAGCCGTTCAGCCTCGAAGAGGTCGTGGCCCGCCTGCGGGTGATCCTGCGCCGCTCCGGCCGCGGCGTCGAGGAGACCCGCAACGCGCGGCTCACCTTCGCCGACATCGAACTCGACGAGGACACCCACGAGGTGTGGAAGGCCGGCGAGCCGGTCTCGCTGTCGCCCACGGAGTTCACGCTGCTGCGCTACTTCATCATCAACGCGGGCACGGTGTTGTCCAAGCCCAAGATCCTCGACCACGTGTGGCGCTACGACTTCGGCGGTGACGTCAATGTCGTGGAGTCCTATGTGTCCTACCTGCGACGCAAGATCGACACCGGCGAGAAGCGACTGCTGCACACGCTGCGCGGCGTCGGCTACGTTTTGCGCGAGCCGCGCTGACGGGCACGCGTCAGCGGCATACTTCATAGGTGCTTGACCGGGTGAACCGTGGTCGACGCGGCATCCCACTGCGCGTGGGGTTGGTGGCCGCCGCGCTTGTGCTGGTGGCATGCGGTCTGCTGGCCTCGGGTATCGCCGTCACGTCGATCATGCGGCACACCGAGGTCAGCCGCATCGACCAGACCCTTCTCGACGCGTCGAGGAGTTGGGCGCAGGCCCCGCGGCGCGCGCCCACCACACCGCTGGAGGGCCCCAACCCGGCCCGTCCGCCGTCGAACTTCTACGTGCGCGGCTTCGATGAGGACGGCCGCACCTGGATCGCCGTCAACGACCGCGAGGCCGAACCGGCGCTGCCCGAGAACAACGACGTCGGCCCGGTACCGGTGACCGTCGGCTCGATCGACAAGTCCAACGTCGAATGGCGCGCCATGACGGTGCGCGGCCCCAACGGTGAACTCACCACGGTCGCCATCGACCTGTCCGAGGTGCAGTCGTCGGTGCGGGCCCTGGTGTGGTCGCAGGTCGGCATCGGCGCCGCGGTCCTTCTTGTGCTCGGCGTGGTCGGCTACGTCGTCGTCCACCGCAGCCTGCGCCCGCTGGTCGAGGTCGAGCGCACGGCCGCGGCGATTGCCGCGGGACAGTTGGATCGTCGTGTGCCGGAACGGGATCCGCGCACCGAGGTGGGACGGTTGTCGTCGGCGCTCAACGGCATGCTCGCGCAGATCCAGCGCGCGGTGGCGGCGTCGGAGGCCTCGGCCGAACAGGCGCGGTCGTCGGAGGACCGCATGCGGCGCTTCATCACCGACGCGAGCCACGAACTGCGCACGCCGTTGACCACGATCCGCGGCTTCGCCGAGTTGTACCGGCAGGGCGCGGCGCGCGACATCGAGATGCTGATGGGCCGCATCGAGAGCGAATCGCGCCGCATGGGCCTGCTGGTCGAGGACCTGCTGCTGCTCGCGCGTCTCGACGCACAACGCCCCCTCGAACGGCGCCGCGTCGATCTGCTCGCCCTGGCCACCGACGCCGTGCACGACGCGCAGTCGATCGCGCCGAAGCGCAGGGTGAAGATGGAGGTCTTCGACGGCCCGGGCACCCCGGAGGTGCTGGGCGACGAGGCACGCCTGCGCCAGGTGATCGGCAACCTCGTCGCCAACGCCGTACAGCACACGCCCGAGACCGCGGGCATCACGGTGCGTGTGGGCACCGACGGCGACAACGCGGTTCTCGAAGTGTGCGACGAGGGCCCCGGCATGAGCCAGGAGGATGCGCGCCGCGTGTTCGAGCGGTTCTACCGCGCGGACACGTCGCGCACCCGCGCCAGCGGCGGCACGGGGCTGGGACTGTCCATCGTCGACTCACTGGTGTACGCGCACGGCGGAACCGTGAAGGTCACCACGGCGCTCGGGAAGGGCTCCCGGTTCACCGTCAGCCTGCCGCGGATTGCAGATCTGCCAGCGCGGCTTTGATCTTCGCCTGTGCCTCGTCGAGGGATTCCGGTGACGGGTTGCGGTCGACGTTGGCGAACCCGAAGTCGGACAGGTTGCGCGCGGGGAAGACGTGGACGTGCAGGTGCGGCACCTCGAGGCCGGCGATGATCAGGCCCGAACGCTCGGTGTCGAAGGCCTTGCAGACCGCCTTGCCGATCAACTGCGAGACCTCCATGACCCGGGCGAACACGGCGGGTTCGATGTCCTGCCAGTTGTCGAGTTCGGCGCGCGGCACCACGAGCGTGTGGCCCTGCGTCATGGGTTCGATCGTCAGGAACGCCACGATGTCGTCGTCTTCGTAGACGAAACGGCCGGGCAGTTCGCGGTTGATGATCTTCGTGAAGACGGTCGCCATGGACATGAGCATAGTGACGCCGGTGAGACGACCGTCTCGTTGCGTCCGCGCCGACCAAGCGGTTGGATAGAAGGGCTTATTAGATGTGCGAAGGAGTTGACGGGCTCGTGGCCGACGCGGTCAGGTGGGAAGCAGAAGGTGAGGAACCGGCCTCCCCGAACGAACGAGATGACCGCTTCGAGTGGATGGACCTCGATGTCCCCGCCGCGAGTTGGTGGGAGGTGGCCGACCATCCCGAACTCATCCGCCGCGGCGTCGACGGTTGGGTGTTCTTCGACTGCACCGACTCGCCCGATGACCCCGACAACGTCGTGCTGACGTACTACCGCCCGTTCAAGGTCCCGGTCTCACACGGCGCGCGTCCGGCGTGGCGCGGCAGGCGCTTCGAACGCGGGACGTGCGCTACCCGCCACTGATCATCTGGTGCAGTTCGTCGGCGGTCCACGGCGGTGACGTGTGGTGGTCGCGGAACCCCAGGAAACCCGGTGTGGGGCGGGCGAATTCACCGACGAATCCACCCGCGGCGATGAAGATGCGGCCCGTCACGTCACGTGCGGCGTCGCTGACCAGATACGCGTAGGTGGCCGCGGCGTACTCGGGTGCCGCGGCGTCGAGCGCGCCCTGGGCGCTCACGTCGTCGAGCAGACCGCGCCGGTTGAGTTCGGCGATGTGCCGCTCGTACTCCGGCCCGGTGGACAACCTGGTCTTGGCGCCAGGGCACACCACGTTGGCCCGCACCTTGTGCTCGCGCAGTTCGGCCGCGATCGCCATCGTGAGCGCGTTGACCCCGCCCTTGCCCGCGGGGTAACCGGTGCCGCCGTAGTCGCCGAGGTAGGCGAACGAACCGGTGTTGACGATGGCGCCGCCGCCGTGAGCGACCATCTTCGGCGCTGCGGCGCGGCACGTTTCGAACACCGTGCCCAGATGCGCATCGAGCAGCTCACGGAACTGCGCGCTGGTGATGTCGAGAATCGACGACCCGTGCGGTTCGGCCGTGCCCGCGCAGTTCACCAGGATGTCGATGCGGCCGAACTCGGCGACGCACGTGTCGACGAGCGCATCGGCGACCGCGGGATCTGCGGGCGAACCGGCATGTGCCACACCGGAAATCCGTTTCGCGGCCGCTTCCGCGGCGTCGGCGTCGCGGCCGTTGACCACGACGCCGGCGCCCTGCGCCGCGAGCAGACCGGCGACCGCGAGACCGATGCCCCGGCTGCCGCCGACGACCACCGCGCCGCGGCCGGCAAGCGGACCGCTAATCGGTCTCTTCCTGGCCGAACTTCATCGCGTCCATGTTCCAGTAGCCACGCAGGTTGGTGATCAGGCCCGCGTCGTTCACCTTGTAGGTGAACACACCACGCACGGTCGCGGTGAACCCGTTGGGAAACCTGGTGTGCAGCACCAGGATGTAGGCGATCTCGGTCGGCGAGCTCGACGGGAACGTCTCCTCGCACGTGACCGTCAACCGGTTGGGTCCGATGTTCTGGTCGAAGAACGCCGCGACGGCGTCCTTGCCGCGCACACCGGTGCCGTCGGGATTGGTGACGGCCTGCCCGATCGGGTCCTCGATGACGACGTCGTCGGCCATCAGGGCCAGCCAGCCCTCGCGGTCACCGGCCTGTACGCAGCGCCACGACGCCCGCGACGCGGTGACGACAGGTGTCTCGGTGGAGGTGTCGGTCGCTTCGGTCATGGATCCCCTGTCAGCGGTCGGCGTCGGTGTAGCGGATGACGCCGCGGATGTTGCGGCCTTCGAGCATGTCCTGGTAGCCGTCGTTGATCTGCTCCAGGCGGTACTGGCGCGTGACCATGTCGTCGAGGTTGAGCTTGCCCGCCTTGTACATGCTCAGCAGCTGCGGGATGTCGTGGTGCGGGTTGCCGCCACCGAAGATGGTGCCCTGCAGGTTCTTCTGCAGCAGGGTCAGCATCGCCAGGTTGATGTTGGCGTTCGTGTCGAGCATGCTGCCGACAGCGGTCACCACGCACGTGCCGCCCTTGCTGGTCACGTTGAGGTAGTTGTCGATGTCCTCACCGTGCAGCTCGCCGACGGTCACGATGACCTTCTTGGCCATGCCGCCCGCGGTCACCTCGGCGATGCCCGCCATGGCCGAGAAGACGTCGGGGTAGACGTGGGTGGCGCCGAACTTCAGCGCCTGATCGCGCTTCCACTCGACCGGGTCGATCGCGAAGATGTAACGCGCACCGGCGTTCACGGCGCCCTGCAGCGCACCCATGCCGACACCGCCGATGCCGAAGATCGCGACGTCGTCGCCGGGGCGGATGTCGCCGCTGCGCACCGCCGAGCCGTAGCCCGTGGTGACACCGCAGCCCACGAGGCAGGCCACCTCGAACGGGATCGACTTGTCGATCTTCACCACCGAGCTCTTGTGCACCACCATGTACGGCGAGAACGTGCCCAGCAGTGTCATCGGGAACACCGGCTTGCCGTTCGCGTGGATGCGGTGGGTGCCGTCGGCGACGGCGACGCCACCGAGCAGACCCGCGCCCAGATCGCAGAGGTTGCGCAGGCCGGCCTGGCACGACGGGCACGAACCGCAGGACGGGATGAACGACAGCACGACGTGGTCGCCGGGCTCGATGCCCTCGACGCCAGGACCCACCTCGGTGACGATGCCCGCACCCTCGTGGCCGCCGAGCACCGGGAAGCCACCCATCGGGATGCCGCCGGTCACCAGGTGGTGATCGGAGTGGCACATCCCGGACGCTTCCATCTGGATCTTGACCTCGTCCTTGACGGGGTCACCGATCTCGATCTCCTCGATCGACCACGGCTGGTTGAACTCCCAGATGAGAGCACCTTTTGTCTTCATCAAAGCTCCTGCTTTCCGAGAAGTGATCGGGTTGGCGTCGAAACTAGCCTAGTTATCCAGGTCACAATAGCCCCAACCGGGTGGTCGGTTGGTGACACCTCACCAGATCGGGACCGGGCTGGTGCCGATCGGGTAGTACCCGGGCAGCTTCTCACCGCTCAACGAGCGTTCGATGCGCTTCTGCATGGCCGGGGTCAGGTCGCCGGATTCGATGAGCTTCGCGTAGCCCTTCGCGACGTGACCGAAGTCGAAGAAGTCGCGCTGCCACTCGATGAGCAGCTGGTCGTCGAGGCGGAACCAGCTGCCGCCGATACCGTAGATCTCCGCGCGTGAGCCGTCGCTCTTGTTGGCGATCTGCTTCCAGAAGCCGACGATCTCGCCCTGCTTCTCGTCGATGATCACCTTCTGGTATTCGTAGACCCAGTTCTCCAGGCCCTCCATCTCCAGGCCCAGGGCCACGTCGCGGATCTCGTCGCGGCCGACGCACATGACGTCTTCTTTGGGGCCGATGTTCCAGCCGTACGTGGCGTCCTCGGTGTAGAAGTCCGCCAACGGTTTCCAGTCACCGGCCTTCTCGGCCTCGCGGTTGGCCGTGAGCCAGCGGTCGACCCAGTCTTCGAGTTGTTCACGTGACGCCATTGTCCTGATCCTCATTTCTCGACGATTGACAGTGCTCGGGTGGGACACATCTCGACGGCCATCTCGACCCCGTCGCGCAGGTCGTCGGGTGGTTCGGTGTCGAGGATCTCGACGGTTCCGCGCTTGGGGACGCGGAAGACGTCGGGGGCTTCCAGCTCGCACATGGCGTGGCCCTGGCACAGGTCCTCGTCGAGCTCGATGCGGTAGCAACCCATGGGACTACCTGACCCGCCTGCGGTAGCGCACCTTGGCCGGCCGGGCCAGCTGGACCACCATCTTCGAGTGGTCGTTGCGGTAGCTCTCGGACGGCTGCGCCATCTCGAACTCGAAGTCGCGCAACAGGACCGAGAAGATCGCCTTGATCTGCATCTGCGCGAACGCCGCCCCGACACAGCGGTGCTTGCCCGCCCCGAACGGGATCCAGGTCCACCGGTTGATCAGGTCCTCCTGGCGCGGCTTGTCGTACCGGTCGGGGTCGAAGGTGTCCGGATCTGGGAAGTCCTCGGGGATCCGGTTGGAGATCGCCGGTGAGGCCGCGACCATCTGGCCCTTGTGGATGGGGCGCCCGGCCACCTCGAACTCGTCCTGCGCGACACGCATCAGGATGATCAGCGGCGGGTGCAGGCGCAGCGTCTCCTTGAGCGCGTTGTCCAGATTCGGGATCTGGCGCAGCGCATGGAAACTGATCTCCTGGCCGTCGGCGTACAGATCGTCGAGTTCGGCCTGCACCTTGGCGTAGAACTCGGGGTGGCGCAGCAGTTCGATGAGCGTCCACGACGCGGTGCCCGAACTGGTGTGGTGCCCGGCGAACATCAGCGAGATGAACATTCCGGTGACCTCGTTGGCCGAGAACCGCGGCGTGCCGTCCTCGTCCTTGATCGACACCAGCACGTCCAGCAGGTCACGGTCGCTCTTGTCCTTGGGCGGGTTGGCGATTCGGCCGTTCATGACCCCCTGCACCAGCTCCACCAGGTTGGCCCGCGCCTCGTCGCGGATGCGGAAGCTCTCGATGGGCAGATACGGGTCGACGTAACACAGCGGATCGGTGCCGCGCTCCAGCAGGTGATAGTAGTCCGCGAAACGCTTGTCCAGCTGGTTGCGGAACTTCACCCCGATCAGGCATGCGGTCGACGTGTAGATGGTGAGCTCGGCGAAGAACTCCAGCAGGTCGATCTCACCTTCATCGCCCCAGCTCTCGACCATCCGCCGAACCTCGTTCTCGATGGTCGCGGCGTGGCCCTTCATCTGCTCACCGCGAAGTGCGGTGTTGTGCAGCATCTCCGCGCGCCGTTCCGGGTCGGCGTCGAACACGACGCCTTCGCCGAAGATCGGCGTCATGAACGGGTAGGCCTCGGCCTGGTTGAGTTCGCTGTCGCTGGAACGGAAGAAGAACTCGTTGGCCTCCGCACCCGAGAGCAGCACCACCTGCTTGTCCGCGAGCTGGAACCAGCCCACATCCCCGCATTCGGAGCGGACCCGTTTCATCAGACCGATCGGGTCGGTGCGGAATTCCTCGAGGTGGCCATGCTCTTCCTCGCCACCGGAAACCCGCGGTACGTCGTGGAGCGTGGTCACTGGTTCGGCATCCCTTCTTCACCGAGGGCAAGTTTCTGACGGTCGGTCACCTCGGCCAGCGGCGCCTCGGGCTGGATCTCCAGGTTCGCGATGAACCCGCCGCGCGGCGTCTCGGCGACGAACGTGATGGCCCGGGCCAGGTCGGCGGCCCGCAGGAAGTAGTCGTGACGCGCCTGGCCCCACTTGGCCCAATCCTCAAGCGCCGGACCGATCTTCTCGGCGGGCAGGCTCCAGCCCATGGACGTGCGGGTGGGTCCCGGGTGCACGATCGACGCGCGCACGCCGGTGCCCTCGAGCTCCATCTGCAGGTTGTTCACCATCGCGAGCAGCCCGGCCTTGGCGGCGCCGTAGGCGCCCATGTGGGGACGCTGACGCAGCGACACGTCGGACCCGACGAAGATGACGTCGCCGCGGCGGCGCTCCACCATGCCGGGCAGCACCGCGGTGGCCATCCGATTGGCGCCGATCAGATGGATCTGCACCTGCTGCTCGAACTCCTCGGTGCTGATCTCGTGCAGGCGCCCGAAATCGGTGTCACCGGCCCCGGCGATCAGCACCTCGATGTCGCCGAGCGCCTCGGTCGCGGCGTGGACGAACGATTTCACCGAGTCGGCATCGGTGACGTCGAGCGGCAGTGCGACGGCCTCACCGCCGCGGGCGGTGATCTGGTCGACGAGTTCCTGGCACTTCTCGACCCGGCGCGCGCCGAGCGCGACCGGGAACCCGTGGGCCGCCAACTCGGTCGCGGTCGCGGCGCCGATCCCGGAGGACGCGCCGGCCACGATCGCTGGCCTGCGGGCAGGGTGGGGTTCAAAACGGGCCATTTAGCGTTTCTCCACTGTGATCGGAAGGTGAGCGAAACCGCGGACGCTGCTGGAATGCACCCGCACGGACGCGGATTCGTCCACGTCGTATCCGCGGATCCGCTTGAACAACTCGGCCAGCGCGACCCTGGCCTCCATACGCGCCAGATGCGCGCCGAGGCAGAAATGGGCACCGCTGCCGAAACTGACGAGCTTGGAACCGATGTCACGGCCGATGCGGTACTCGTCGGGGTCGTCGAACGCCCGCTCGTCACGGTTGGCCGAACCGGCCAGCAGCACCAGCACGTCACCCGCGGGCACCGTCGTGCCGTAGAACGTCAAATCTTCCACCACCGCACGCGCGAGGATCTGGCTGGAGGTGTCGTAGCGCAGCGTCTCCTCGACCCACAGGGGGATCTGGCTGTGGTCGTCGAACACCGGCGCCAGCTGATCGGGGTTCTTGAAACCCCAATAGGCGGCATTGGCAAGGAGTTTGGTGGTGGTCTCGTTACCGGCGACGACCATGAGGAACAGGAACGCCATGATCTCGTCGTCGGTGAGCTTGTCACCGTCGATCTCGGCCTCGACCAGCGCCGAGGTCAGGTCGTCGCTGACGTTGCGGCGACGCCTCTTGACCATGTCGGCGTAGTACACGAGCAGTTCACCGGAGGCCGCGATGGCCGAGGCCGGCACGTCGGCCACGCCGTCCTCACGGTGCATGACACCGTCGGCCAGCGCACGGATCCGCACGCGGTCCTCTTCGGGGACGCCCATGAGCTCGGAGATGACGTCCATCGGAAGCTTGCCCGCGAAGTCGTCGACGAAGTCGAAACTGTCCGACTGCAGGGCAATTTCGAGATGCTGCACGGCGATCTCGGTGACCCGCGCCTCCAGCTCCCGGATGCGCCGCGGCGTGAAACCCTTGGACACCAGCGTGCGCAACCGCAGGTGTGCCGGATCGTCGAGTGCGAGAAACGACATCACGCGATGCGCCTCGTCGTTGCGCGACACCGGATCCAGCGACACACCGTGCTTGTTGGACAGCGCGGTGCTGTTGCGGAATCCCTTGAGCACGTCCTCGTGGCGCGACAGCGCCCAGAAGTTGCGTTCGTCGTTGCGGTACAGCGGCGCCTCGTCGCGAAGTCGCTTGTAGTACGGATACGGATCCTCGTGGAAGTCGTAGTCGTACGGGTCGAGTACGGGTTCGACGGTCGGCAAACTCATCGGTCCTCTCCCAGGATGAGCCCGACCACGTAGGTGAGGCGGTCGGCGATCTGGTGGTAGGTGAAGGCGCCGCTGCCGGCATTGACCAGCGCGCCGAAGAACGTCATCTCCAGGGCCGACACGGTGCGCGGGTCCGCATCCGGGCCGACGGCCGAGCGGATCCGCTTGTGGATCTCGGCGCCGATCCGGTCGCGCACGGCACGGACCGCCTCGTCGCTGCCGCCGCCGAGCAGTGCGGTGGTGCAGGCCGCCGCCACCTCGGGTTCGTCGGCGACCACAAGGGTCAACGCCCGCAGCGCCTTGTCCACGCGCGTCTTCATGGAGTCGTTGACATCGGTGAAGTACGGCACCTGGCGCACCAGGTCCAGGTACACCTCGGCGATCAGGTGGTTCTTGGACGAGAAGTAGGTGTAGGCCGTGGCCGGGGCCACCTTGGCGCGCGCCGCGACGGCGCGCACCGTCAGGTCGGCGTACGACGACTCCCGCAGCATCTCGATGCCCGCGGTGAGCACCTTGCGGAAGGTCTCCTCCTGGCGACGGTTGCGCGGCGTCTCGCCACCGGACGGTGTGACTGCAGCCACTGCATCGCTGGACACATGTCCAAGTTAGCCGAGCGCGACGGCCGCGGGCAAGTGTGGGACGTAATCCGCAGTTCAAGGCCATATTTCGCGTCGAGAGCGCTGTGGACTCCGCTCACTCTTGCGGCTTGCCTCGGGCTGGGGCTATGGTTCGGAACCAGACAGCCAGACAGCTGTCCAGGATTGCGAAGTGGAGTTCAGCGATGCCGCTACTGGCCGATCGCCAGAGTCAACTGCTCATCGACGGCAAACTCGTCGCAGGCCGGAAAGGCGTGTTCGACACCGTCAACCCGGCCACCGAGGAGGTGCTCGGTGTGGCCGCCGACGCGACGGCCGAGGACATGGGAGATGCCATCGAGGCCGCCCGCCGCGCATTCGACGACACCGACTGGTCGACCGACACCGAACTGCGCGTGCGCTGCATCCGGCAGCTGCGCGACGCGCTGCGCGAGCATGTCGAGGAGTTGCGGGACCTGACGATCGCCGAGGTCGGCGCGCCGCGCATGCTCACCTCGGGCGCCCAGTTGGAGGGGCCCATCGACGATCTCGCGTTCTCGGCCGACACCGCCGAGAACTATCCGTGGCGCACCGATCTCGGACATGCGACACCGCAGGGCATCCCCACCGACCGGGTCATCGCCCGCGAGGCCGTCGGTGTCGTCGGCGCCATCACGCCGTGGAACTTCCCGCACCAGATCAACCTGGCCAAGGTCGGCCCGGCGCTCGCGGCGGGCAACACGCTGGTCCTCAAACCGGCCCCCGACACGCCGTGGGCGGCTGCGGTGCTGGGCCAGATCATCACCGAGCACACCGATTTCCCGCCCGGCGTGATCAACATCGTCACGTCGAGCGACCACTCCGTCGGCGCCCTGTTGTCGAAAGACCCGCGCGTGGACATGGTTTCGTTCACCGGTTCCACCGCCACGGGCCGTGCGGTGATGACCGACGCCGCGCTGACCATCAAGAAGGTGTTTTTGGAACTCGGCGGCAAGTCCGCGTTCCTGGTGCTCGACGACGCCGATCTGACCGGTGCGTGCTCCATGGCGGCGTTCACCGTCGCGATGCACGCCGGGCAGGGCTGCGCGATCACGACGCGCCTGGTGGTGCCCCGCGCCCGCTACGACGAGGCCGTCGAGATCGCCGCGGGCACACTGGGTTCGATCAAGCCCGGCGATCCCACCAGCAAGCGCACGGTGTGCGGGCCGGTGATCTCGGCGCGCCAGCGTGACCGCGTGCAGTCCTACCTCGATCTCGCGATCAAGGAGGGCGGGCGGTTCGCGTGCGGCGGTGGACGTCCCGCCGACATGGACAAGGGCTTCTGGATCGAACCCACGGTGATCGCGGGCCTGGACAACAACGCCCGCGTCGCGCGCGAGGAGATCTTCGGTCCGGTGCTCACCGTGATCGCCCACGACGGCGACGACGACGCCGTGCGCATCGCCAACGATTCGCCGTACGGCTTGTCCGGCACCGTGTTCAGCGGCGACGACGCCCGCGCACAGGCCGTGGCGTCGCGCATGCGCGTCGGCACCGTCAACGTCAACGGCGGTATCTGGTACTCGGCCGACGCACCGTTCGGCGGCTACAAGCAATCCGGTGTCGGCAGGGAGATGGGCCTGGCCGGCTTCGAGGAATACACCGAGATCAAACTCATCGCCACGCTGGCTGGTTAAGGAGAACCGCAATGGGACAGTACGGCACCAACTTCGAGGACAAGGTGGCCATCGTCACCGGCGCCGGCGGTGGCATCGGCCAGGCCTACGCCGAGGCGCTCGCACGTGAGGGCGCCGCGGTGGTGGTCGCCGACATCAACCTCGAAGGCGCGCAGAAGGTCGCCGACGCGATCTTGGGTGAGGGTGGCAACGCGCTCGCGGTGCGTGTCGACGTCTCCGACATCGACTCGGCCAAGGATATGGCCGCACAGACGCTCTCGGAGTTCGGCGGTATCGACTACCTGGTGAACAACGCCGCGATCTTCGGCGGTATGAAACTCGACTTCCTGCTCACGGTCGACTGGGACTACTACAAGAAGTTCATGAGCGTGAACCTCGACGGTGCCCTGGTGTGCACACGCGCGGTGTACCGCAAGATGGCCAAGCGCGGCGGTGGCGCGATCGTCAACCAGTCCTCGACCGCGGCGTGGCTGTACTCCAACTTCTACGGCCTGGCCAAGGTCGGCATCAACGGCCTCACACAGCAGCTGTCGCGTGAACTCGGTGGGCAGAACATCCGCATCAACGCCATCGCACCCGGACCCATCGACACCGAGGCCAACCGCACCACCACGCCCAAAGAGATGGTGGACGACATCGTCAAGGCAATCCCGTTGTCGCGCATGGGGCAACCAGAGGATCTGGTGGGCATGTGCCTGTTCTTGCTCAGCGATCAGGCCAGGTGGATCACCGGCCAGATCTTCAACGTCGACGGTGGCCAGGTCATCCGCTCATGAGCGGGGTGAAGCTCGGCTACATCGGTCTGGGCAACCAGGGCGCACCGATGGCGAAACGTCTGGCCGACTGGCCGGGCGGGCTCACGGTGTTCGACGTGCGGGCCGAGGCGATGGCGCCGTTGGTGGAACTGGGCGCGGAAGCCGCGGACAGCGTCGCCGCAGTGGCGACAGCCGACGTCATCAGCGTCACGGTGCTCAACGATGCGCAGGTCCGCGACGTGGTCGGGCAGTTGGCCGAACACGCGAAACCCGGAACGGTCGTCGCGATCCACTCGACCATCGAACCCGGTACCGCACCCGAACTCGCCGAGCAGTTGCGGCCCAAGGGCATCCACATCGTCGATGCCCCGGTCAGCGGCGGAGCGGGCGCGGCCGACAAGGGTGAGCTGGCGGTGATGGTGGGCGCCGACGACGATGCGTACGCCGCGGTCAAGCCCGTGTTCAAGAAGTGGGCGTCGCTGGTGGTGCGGGCCGGTGAACCCGGGGCGGGCACGCGCATGAAGCTGGCCAGGAACATGCTGACGTTCATCGGTTTCGCGGCATCGTGTGAGGCCATGAAACTGGCCGAGGCCGCGGGTATCGACCTGCAGAAGCTCGGTCGCGTGGTCCGGCACAGCGATGCGCAGAGCGGCGGGCCCGGCGCGATCATCGTGCGTGACGACACCAAACCGCTGACCCCCGACCACTGGCTGTACGACATGTTCGTCCACACCCGCGGGCTCGCCGAAAAGGACCTGACGCTCGCGCTCGGGCTGGGAGAGTCGGTGGGCGTGGAGCTTCCGCTGGCGCACATCGCGCTGGAACGCCTCGCCGACGGACTCGGTGTACCGCATTCGAAGGAGCAGGAGTGACGATGGACGAACTGCGCCGCAAGGGCCTCGAGAAGATGAACGAGGTCTACGGCTGGGAGATGCCCAACATCGAAGGCGACCCGTACTTCGATCTCACCGTCGACCACCTGTTCGGCACCATCTGGACCCGTGAGGGTCTGTCGATGCGTGAGAAGCGCCTGCTCACACTCGCATCCGTCACGGCCGTCGGCAATTCCGATCTCGCCGAGATCCAGGTGAACGCCGCGCTGCACAACGAGGAGTTCACGGTCGACGAACTCAAGGAGGTGGCGGTGTTCCTGACGCACTACCTCGGGTTCCCGTTGGGTTCCAAGCTCGACGGCGCGGTCAGTAAGGTCGCGCGCAACCGGAAGAAGGCCGCGGAGAAGGGGGAACGGGAGGACACGGCCGAAAAAAGGCGCGCCAACGTCAACGCCGCGGTCAAGATGCATTCGGGAAGCAAACTCGATGACAAGTAGGTTCGCCCGGCTCACGCGCGACGAACTGGCGACCCTGGTCCCCGAGCTGCTGCTCATGGGCCAGATGATCGACCGTTCCGGGATGGCCTGGTGCATCAGCAATTTCGGCCGCGAAGAGATGGTGCAGATCGCGATCGAGGAGTGGGCGGCGTCGAGCCCCATCTACACCAAGCGCATGCAACGCGCGCTGGGCTACGAGGGCGTCGACGTCATCACGATCTTCAAGGGCATGCAGCTCGACATCGGTGCGCCGCCGCAGTTCATGGATTTCCGCTACACGGTCCACGACCGGTGGCACGGCGAATTCCACCTCGACCACTGCGGTGCGCTGCTCGACGTCGAACCCATGGGGGACGAGTACGTGCGCGGCATGTGCCACGACATCGAGGACCCCACGTTCGACGCCACGGCCCTGGCCACCAACCGCAGGTGCCGGGTGCGGCCCATCCACCGGCCTCCGCGCACCCCCGCCGACCGGCATCCGCACTGCGCGTGGACCGTCACCATCGACGAGTCCTTCCCGGAGGTCGACTTCATCCCGGCGCTCGACGTGATCGGCCGCACCCGCGCCGCGCAACTCGAACTCGACCCGATCGATCCCGACGATGAGGGGCACGCCGACTATTCGGGCCCGCTCGTATCGGATCTGGACTTCTCGGCGTTCTCACACTCGGCGCTCGTGCGCATCGCCGACGAGGTGTGCCTGCAGATGCACCTGCTGAACCTGTCGTTCGCGCTCGCCGTCGGTGCGCGTGCCGGCGCCGACACCGCGCTGGCCACCGAGATCTGCACCAAACAGCTCATCGGTGTGGCCGGGCTCGGGGCCGAGAGGATCCACCGCGCACTGGATCTGCCCGGCGGCATCGAGGGCGCGGTACGCGTGCTCGAGCTGCATCCGATGTTCAACCCGGCCGCCTATGTGAGCGCGGAGTTCGGGCCGGACACCGTGTCGGTCCAGCGGTCCGCGGCACACGAGGACCGCGCGTGGATCGCGCTGACCGGGCCCGCCGAGACCCGGCCGCTGCAGGCCGTCGTCGCCGCCGTCGATCCTCACCTCGACGTAGAGGTTGTCGGCACCGACGAGCACTGGTCCGCCCGCATAGTCGAAACCGCGACGGCGGCAAAGGAGTTCGGTGAGGTTGCGGTCGCCAAGATCAGCGGCGGCGCGTCGTTCGAGTTCCAGCCGCGCAGGTCGCTGCCGCTGACCGTGGTGTGAGGGCACCGGTTCGCGAGTGTGAAGCCTCTGCGAGAAATCGACGATTTTCTCGCTGAGGATTCACACTCGCGGCGACTGTACTGACGCCTGGGCCGGCTTCACCGCGGCACCGACCCAGCGGCGCAGATAACTCCGTAGCGTCGCACCCGTGCGCGGCGGGCGGCCCGGATCGATGATGAACGACTGGATGATCCGCAGCAGGTGCTCGGCCAGTTCGTCGAGATCGTCGTCGCCGAACCCCAGGCCCGCCCAGTCGACGTCGAACTTGCGCAACATGGCGCGCGCGAAGTCGACCGCGACGTCGGAGGTGACGGATTCGGTGTGGGCGTCGGCGCGGCCGGGGGAGATGAGCAGGCCGAGGTGTTTGTCCTGCGGCACCCATTCCAGCGCCGTGGCGATCGCCTCGGTGACGGCCTCCACGGGATCGGTGATGCCGCTCAGATGAGCGGCGAGCCGGTCGAGGAAACCGCTCGCGGCGTGCACGGCCGCGGCCACCAGCAGCGCGTCGGTGCTGGGGAAATAGCGGTACACGGTCTGGCGGGTGACACCGAGCGTGCGGGCCACGTCGGCGATGCTGAAGTCGGCCCCGCGCTCGTCGATCGCCTTGCCCGCCGCGGCCAGGATGCGGGCAATCGCCTCCTCGTCGGTGGCGGGCGCCGACCCGGACCACCCGTGCGTTCGCATGCGCGAATAGTAGATCAGCCCCGCTGGTCACCCGCGGTAGGAGACCTGCAGGTCCTTGACGCCGTTGATCCACCCCGACCGGAGCCGTTGCGGTTCGCCCACTTTGGTGATGTCGGGGATCTGGTCGGCGATCTCGTCGAACATCAGCCGGATCTCCATGCGGGCCAGGTTGGCGCCGATGCAGTAGTGCGCGCCGTTGCCGCCGAAGCCCAGATGCGGGTTGGGGTCGCGCAGGATGTCGAAGCGGAACGGGTCGTCGAACACGTCCTCGTCGTAGTTGGCCGAACTGTAGAACAGCCCGGCGCGCTGACCCGCCTTGATCGGTACGCCGCCGATCTCGGTGTCGACGACGGCCGTGCGCTGGAAACAGTGCACGGGCGTGGCCCACCGGACGATCTCGTCGACCGCCGTGATCGGGCGCTCACGCTTGAAAAGCTCCCACTGGTCCGGGTTTTCGAAGAACGCGTTCATGCCGTGTGTGATGGCGTTGCGCGTGGTCTCGTTACCCGCGACGGCCAACAGGATCACGAAGAACGCGAACTCCACTTCCCCGAGCGACTCACCGCTGACGTCGGCCTGCACCAGGCGCGTCACGATGTCGTCGGCCGGGCACCGTCTGCGCTCCTCGGCCATGGTGTACGCGTAGCCCATCAGTTCGGCGTTGGCCACGGTGGGGTCGGAGTCGAAATCCGGGTCGTCGGTGTTGATGATCGCGTTGGACCAGGCGAAGATCTTCTCGCGGTCCGCCTCGGGCACGCCGATCAGGTCGGCGATCGCCAGCAGCGGGAGCTTCATCGCGATGTCCTCGACAAAATTGCCACTGCCCTCGGCCTTGGCCTCGGCGACGATGTCGTGTGCGGCGACCGCGAGTTTCTCCTCCAGTGCGGCCACCGAGCGTGGCGTGAACAACCGCGACACGAGCTTGCGCAGCCGCGTGTGCTCTGGTGCGTCGTGGTTGATGAGCAACGCCTTGGTGAGGTCGAGCTGCTCGGCGGTCACACCGTCGGGCAGGCGCATGACCGCGCCTTTCGCGTTGGTGGACCACACTTCTCCGCCGTCACGCGAGATGGTCTTGATGTCCTCGTGGCGGCTGATCACCCAGTATCCGCCGTCGTCGAATATCGACTCGCCCTGCTGGTTCCACCACACCGGCGCGGTCTTGCGCAGCACGGCGAATTCCTCGACCGGGATACCGCGGAACAGGACGTCGGGATCGGTGAAGTCGTACCCGTTGCCGAACGGGCAGGTGTTCATGGTCGCCAAGCCGGATCATCCCCTCGTGTGACGTCGAACACGCTTCTTCAGACCATACATCAAAGCGGGAAGTGTATGCCCGGATCTTGGGGCTAGTCTTGAGGATCGTGCGCGTCCTCGTAATCGGATCCGGTGCCCGTGAACATGCCCTGCTCCTGGCTCTGCGAAGAGACCCCGAAGTCGAGGGGCTGGCCGTGGCTCCCGGCAACGCGGGCACCTCGTCGATCGCCGACCAGTACGACGTCGACGTCACCTCCGGTGAGGCCGTGGTCAAGCTCGCGCAACGCATCGGCGCCGACCTCGTCGTGATCGGCCCCGAGGTCCCCCTGGTCCTCGGCGTCGCCGACGCCGTCCGTGAGGCAGGCATCGCCTGCTTCGGCCCCACCAAGGACGCCGCACGCATCGAGGGTTCCAAGGCGTTCGCCAAGGACGTCATGTCCGCCGCCGGGGTGCGCACCGCGACCTCCGAGGTCGTCGACAACCCGGGTCATCTGGACGCCGCGCTGGACCGGTTCGGTCCGCCCGCCGGGCAGGCCGCCTGGGTGGTCAAGGACGACGGACTGGCCGCGGGCAAGGGTGTGGTGGTCACCGCCGACCGCGACGCGGCCCGCGCGCACGCCGCAAGCCTGCTCGACTCGGGGCATCCCGTGCTCCTCGAGTCGTTCCTCGACGGTCCCGAGGTCTCACTGTTCTGTGTGGTCGACGGTGAGACGGTGGTGCCGCTGCTGCCCGCGCAGGATTTCAAGCGCGTCGGCGACAACGACTCCGGACCCAACACCGGCGGCATGGGCGCCTACGCGCCGCTGCCCTGGCTGCCCGATTCGGTGACCACGCAGATCGTCGACGAGATCGTCAAACCCGTTGCGGCAGAACTCGTCAGGCGTGGCAGCTCGTTCTCGGGCCTGCTCTACGCCGGCCTGGCGATCACGTCGCAGGGTCCCGCGGTCGTCGAATTCAACTGCCGGTTCGGTGACCCCGAGACCCAGGCCGTGCTCGCGCTGCTCGAATCGCCGCTGGGACAGTTGCTGCGCGCGGCCGCGACCGGTGAACTCGCGTCGTTCGGCGAACTGCAGTGGCACGACGGATACGCCGTCACGATCGTCGTCGCCGCCGAGAACTACCCGGGCCGTCCCCGAGTCGGTGACCCGATCCACGGCGCCGACGCCGACGGTGTGCTGCACGCAGGCACCGCGCGCCGCGAGGACGGCGCGGTGGTCTCATCGGGCGGGCGCGTGCTCTCGGTCGTCGGCACGGGCGCCGACCTGTCCGCCGCACGCGAGGCCGCCTACGGGTTGGCCAAGTCGATCCGATTGCCGGGCAGCCACTTCCGCTCCGACATCGGCCTGGCAGCCGCCGAGGGGCGGATCACCGTCTGAGTCGCTCAGGCAACCAGCAGCGGGGCCATCCAGGTCAGCTCGTCGGGCAACTGTGCGCTCCAGAACTCACCGTTGTGACCGCCGGGTGAGAACCCGCCCGCGGGCGGGTTCGGCAGTTGCGCGATGAACTGCTGGGTCGCCGAGTAGAAGGGATCGCTGGTGCCGCAATCGATCCGGAGCGGGATCGACGCAAGCGCGGGTTGTCCCCACACGCTGTTCGCGTTGTAGTCCTGGGCATTGTCGAACGCCCCTGGCGCCGCAGCGCCCGGCGAGGTCCACAGCGCCGGGCTCACCGCGCAGATCGCCGCGGTGCGCGCCGGGCCCAGGCGTGATCCGAGCAGCAACGCGCCGTACCCGCCCATCGACCAGCCGAGGAACCCTACCCGCGACGTGTCCAGACCTTGCTCGCCGAGCATGGGGATCAACTCGTCGAGCACCATGGCGCCGGAATCCTCGCCGGATACGCGCTTGTGCCAATAGCTCCCGCCACCGTCGACCGCGACGACAGCGAACGGGGGCAGGCCGGCGGCGACGGCTTGGGCGAGGCCCTGCTCGACGCCGCCTGCCATCACGCCCGCGGCGTCCTGTCCCTTGCCGTGCAGCGCGATGACCGGTCGCAGCGGCGCGGTCTGCCCAGGTGGTCGCGCGATCGCCCAGTTGGTGGTGACCCCGCCGCGCGACGCGGACACGAACGAACCCGTCACGTAGGTGGGTGCTGCCGTGGCAGGAGGTTCCAAGGGGACAGGTGGTGCCTGCGGTGCCGGTGGTGTTTGCGGAGCGGGCTGACCCGGCGTCGCGGTCGCGGCGACTCCGAACGCGACGGCGCCTGCCGCGCCTGCGGCCGCACCGACGCCGAGACGCAGTACGGCGCGACGGCTCAACGTTGGCATGCCGGCCATCTTGCCATCGTCGCGACGGGCAACCGACGGCGCCGTGCGACGCGCAAACCTGAGTAAAGACTGATGATTGGTCAAAAGCCCGATGTGAGTCGGGGCTTACTGGCAGCATGCTAAACGTGACGGCAGCGGTCACTCCCAAAGGCGAGCGTCGGCGGTACGCCCTCATCAGGGCGGCCGCAGAATTGCTGTGCGAGGGCGGCTTCGACGCTGTGCGCCACCGCGCGGTGGCGCGGCGGGCGGGTTTGCCGCTCGCGTCGACGACGTACTATTTCTCATCCCTCGACGACCTCATCGCCAAGGCCGTCGAGTACATCGGCATGCGTGAGGCGAACCAGCTCCGCGAGAGCGTCGCCTCGCTGTCCCGGCGGCGGCGCGGCGCCGAGTCGACCGCCGAGATCCTCGTCGACCTGTTGGTCGGGGACGAGCCGGGCGCGCGCGTGACCGAGGAACTCATCTCCCGTTACGAACGCTACATCGCATGCGCGCGTCAACCAGGCCTGCGCGACATCCAACGGCGCATACTGCAACAGCGCACCGACGCAGTCGTCGAGGCGGTGGAGAGATCGGGTCGCTCGGTGCGGGCCGAACTCGTCACCGCCCTGGTGTGCGCCGTCGACGGGGCCGTGGTGGCATCACTGGTGGACGAGGGGGACGGGCCGAGGGCCAGCGCTCGCGCGACGCTGATCGACGTGATCGACGTGCTCGCCCCCGTCGACGACAGGGCGGTGCGGGTCTGACGGGAGTGGAGGAGGGGGAATGACGAATCCCGAAATGGTCGAAGAGCAGCCGCAATTGCGGCGGGTCATGGGCCCCGGCCTCTTGTTGTTGTTCGTCGTCGGAGACATTCTCGGCACCGGCGTCTACGCCCTCACCGGTCAGGTCGCCAAAGAGGTCGGCGGTGCGGCCTGGCTCCCCTTCCTGGTGGCGTTTCTCGTCGCGACGGTGACCGCGTTCAGCTATCTGGAGCTGGTGACCAAGTACCCGCAGGCCGCGGGCGCTGCGCTCTACGCGCACAAGGCTTTCGGCATCCACTTCGTCACGTTCCTGGTGGCGTTCATCGTGATGTGTTCCGGAATCACGTCGGCCTCAACGGCTTCGCGGTTCTTCGCGGCCAACTTTTTCACGGGCCTGCACCTCGACTGGGGTAAGTCCGGAGTGGTGGTGCTGGCACTGCTGTTCATGGCGTTGATCGCCGCGGTCAACTTCCGCGGCGTCAGCGAGAGCGTCAAGCTCAACGTCTTCCTCACGTTCATCGAGATCACCGGCCTGGCGCTGGTGATCCTGGTCGGGTTGTGGGCGTTCACCGGTGGCAGCGCCGACATCGACTTCTCGCGCGTCGTCGCGTTCGACACCCCGTCCGACAAGGGCGTTTTCCTCGCGGTCTCCACCGCGACGTCGCTCGCGTTCTTCGCGATGGTCGGGTTCGAGGACTCGGTCAACATGGCCGAGGAGACCAAGGATCCCGTGCGGATCTTCCCCAAGATGCTGCTGACGGGTCTGGGCATCGCGGGCCTGGTGTACGTCGTGGTGTCGATCGTCGCGGTGGCCCTGGTCCCCGTAGGAGTCCTGGCCGGCAGCGAGACCCCGCTCGTCGAGGTGGTCAAGGCCGGCGCACCCGGACTGCCGATCGAGACCATCCTGCCGTTCATCTCGATGTTCGCGGTGTCGAACACCGCGCTGATCAACATGCTCATGGCGAGCCGCCTGATCTACGGCATGGCGCGGCAGCGCGTGCTTCCGCCCGTGCTGGGGAGCGTGCATCCGCGCCGGCTCACCCCATGGGTGGCGATCCTGTTCACGACGCTGATCGCGTTCGGCCTGATCTTCTACGTGTCGGCGTTCGCCAACAGCAGCGCCATCGCGGTGCTGGGCGGCACGACGTCGCTGCTGCTGCTCGCGGTGTTCGCGGTGGTCAACATCGCGGTGCTGGTGCTGCGTCGTGACCTGCGGGAGAAGGGCACGCACTTCAAGACCCCGACGGTGCTGCCCGTCATCGGGTTCATCGCGTCGACCTACCTGGTGCTGCCGTTCTCAGGACGCCCGGCACAGCAGTACATCCTGGCGGGCATCCTGATCGCGATCGGAATCGTGCTGTTCGGGATCACGACGATCATCAACCGCAGGCTCGGCATCAGCAGCAAGGCCCAGATCGACCCGACGCATCTGACCGACGCACCCTAGGCCTGCAGCTTCTCGAACCGGTTGCGCAACAAGGCAACCCGATGCGCGTTGCCCTGCAGGTCGAGGTAGCGGTCGCCGAAGACTGCAAGCAGCGCGTCATCGAGGCGGCGCACCGCACCCGGCGGGTAGCGGTAGTCCATCAGCCGGTTGATCTCGTCGGTGTCGACCGAGTCCAGCACGGCCGTCAGCGCGTCCAGCGAGGTGATGCCGAGCTCGAGCAGCAGACCCGAGATCCAGCCGTAGTGGTCGGTGCGCGACCAGCCGGCGTCGTCGAACCGGTTGCCCAGGTACGTCGCGAGCACCGGACTCGGGATACGCGAGTCCGGTGAGAACTCGGTCTCCTCCTCGGTCATGGTGGTGCGCAACCGGTTCCGGATCTCGGAGAACTCGCGGTCGGCCAGCTCCAGCAGACCCGCGGCCAGCGTGAACCGGCGATCCAGTTCGGTCACGTGCGCGGCCGGGATGGAACCCTTGTAGCGGACGTCGTGCTCGAACTCGGCCCACGCGTGCTGCAGCACCGTGCGCACCTGGATCGACGCGGGCTGCTGTTCGCCCTCCATGCCGACCAGCAGGTGCCTGCTGGCGTAACCCCACCGGCCCTCACGCGCGGTCTCGGCGCCCATGTCCCGGTCGTCGAGCAGACGCATCTCGTCGGCCAGCAGATTGGCCACCGCGTCGACGTCCTCACGTAGATACGTGATGACGCGCAGCCCCACCTGATCGGTGATCTCCACGAGCGGGTCGGTGTACAGCGGCTCACCGCCCGCGGTGCGCACGGCCTTCTCCGCGAACGACTCGACGGTCTTGGTGCGCGACGTGATGCTCAGGTAGTTGATGCCCGCGTCGTCGAGCAGGCCCGTCACGAGGTCGTGATAGCGCGCTGTGGCTTGGACCAGCGCCGGCCGGCGGGCCGCGTACTCGGCGACCGCGGGCGGCAGCGCCGAGTGCGGCGTCAGGTCCTGCGGCAGCGTCGGGGTCAGGATGTACCCGGTCTCGGTGTCGCCGTAGATCGTGATGTCGTCGGGCCTGCGGGCGGCGTACAGCGCGATGTACGCGCACAACACCGCGTCCACGGGATCCTCGGCGCGGCGCAGCTCACTCTTGGTCGAGGCGCCCTCCACCGCGGAGTACAGCTGCCGCCACTGTTCGCTGGCCGACACGTCGAGCGGGACGTCGGCGTGGCGCAGGCCCGCGATCAGCTCCATCAGCCGCAGCAGCTCCGAACGCAGCTGTTCGAAGCTGCGGCCCGGCTTGGCCTTGTACTTCAGCGTCCGGCCCAGCCGGAACAGCGCGACCGACGCGGCGTGCGGATAGACCTCGAGCGCACGGCGCGGCCGCTCCGAGCGTGGGTCCAGATCGAGGTCGAGTGCCTCGGCCAGCCGCGCGCCGCGCGGGGTGCCCGCGAACTCGGGCTTGCCGGTGTTCGACGGGTGCGCACCGGCCTCGAACGGACGGAAGTCCCTGTTCAGTGCGGCCTCGGCGGGCCGGTTGCCGGTGGGGTTGGTGACGATCAGCGGGGCGTCGATACCGGCCACGCACTCGGCGCCGGTGAACGGCGCGAGTGCGGCGATGATGCTGTCGTCGTCCGTGGCCGCCGACAGGTGGACCAGCCTGCCGTCGGTGTCGACGACCGCGACGCCCGTGGGCTTGCGTTCTCCCCAGGCGAGGTCGATGCCCACGAAGTACGGGGGGTGGTGCATGTCTCCAGCCTGCCTTATCAACGCCTAAGCTGTGTGTTCGTGACGATTCCGAATGTTCTGGCCAACCGCTACGCAAGCGACGAGATGGTTGCCATCTGGTCGCCGGAAGCCAAGATCATCGCGGAACGGCGGTTGTGGCTGGCCGTTCTGCGTGCCCAGGCCGAACTGGGGGTGGCCGTGCCAGACGGCGTCGTCGAGGACTATGAGCGGGTGCTGGAGAACGTCGACCTGGAGTCGATCGCCGCGCGTGAACGCGTCACCCGCCACGACGTCAAGGCGCGCATCGAGGAGTTCAACGCGCTGGCCGGGCACGAGCACGTGCACAAGGGCATGACGAGCCGCGACCTCACCGAGAACGTCGAGCAACTGCAGATCCGCCAGTCGCTCGAGCTGGTGTTCTCCCACGGCGTCGCCGTGGTGGCCCGCCTGGCCGAGCGCGCCGTCGTCTACCGCGACCTCGTGATGGCAGGCCGCAGCCACAACGTCGCGGCCCAGGCCACGACGCTGGGCAAGCGATTCGCGTCGGCCGCCGAGGAAACCCTGGTGGCGTTGACCCGGCTGCGCGAGCTGATCGACCGCTACCCACTGCGCGGCGTCAAGGGCCCCATGGGCACCGCGCAGGACATGCTCGACCTGTTCGGCGGCGACGTGGGCAAACTCGCCGACCTTGAGCGCCGCGTCGCCGAATTCCTCGGGTTCACCGAGGTTTTCACCAGTGTCGGCCAGGTCTACCCGCGTTCGCTCGATCACGACGTGCTCTCGGCGCTGGTGCAGTTCGGCGCAGGCCCGTCGTCGATGGCACACACCATCCGCCTGATGGCGGGCCACGAACTGGTCACCGAGGGCTTCGCGCCCGGGCAGGTGGGGTCGTCGGCCATGCCGCACAAGATGAACACCCGCTCATGTGAGCGCGTCAACGGGTTGCAGGTGGTCCTGCGCGGATACGCGTCGATGGCCGCCGAACTCGCCGGTGCGCAGTGGAACGAGGGCGACGTGTTCTGCTCGGTGGTGCGCCGCGTCGCACTGCCCGACGCGTTCTTCGCGATCGACGGGCAGACCGAGACGTTCCTGACGGTGCTCGACGAGTTCGGTGCCTACCCGGCGGTCATCCAGCGCGAACTCGACCGCTACCTGCCGTTTTTGGCCACCACCCGCATCCTCATGGCCGCGGTGCGCGCGGGTGTCGGACGCGAGGCCGCCCACGAGGTCATCAAGGAACACGCCGTCGCGGTGGCGCTCGCGATGCGCGAGCAGGGCAGGGAACCCGACCTCATCGACCGCCTGGCGGGCGATCCGCGCCTGCCGCTGGACAAGGTGGCCCTT
>Ga0180218_1000579_pt1 | contig 31014 bp, 28 predicted proteins | sample eDN3rd37CKraftBY_FD_151334 | JGI IMG/M metagenome (GOLD analysis project Ga0180218, IMG submission 151334) | Enriched backyard soil microbial communities from Emeryville, California, USA - eDNA 3rd pass 37_C Kraft BY (version 2) (version 2) | ecosystem: Environmental > Terrestrial > Soil >... | reverse complement strand
ACCCGGCATGAGCGACGCGCCGGAAGTGATGTTGATGATCGCACCTCCCCCTGCCTCCCTCATCCCAGGTGCCACCGATCGCATCAGTTCGTAGGGGGCAAACACTCCGATGTCGAAATGCCGTCGGTAGGCCGAGAACTTGGTATCGACAAAGGTGGGCCACTCGCTCTTCTCGGTAACAGGACCGGTCCCCGCCCCCGAATCGCGCCGCGATCCAGCTTTGTCGCGTGCATGGTCATCAGGCCGAGGAGGCCGTCCCGGTGCAGTGAACGCAGCATTATTGACCAAAAGGGTGGCCGGACCCGACAACTGGCGAACCGTATCGATTATGCGGGGAATGTCGTTCGGGTCCAATAGATCCGCGCGAACCGCTATAGCTTTTCCGCCTGCGGCCTCAATTTCCGCGACCGTGTCCCCGATGGTGCCCGGCAATCGTGCGTCCCACACCTTTTCGGTACGCGCGACAACGGCCACTTCGGCCCCTTCCGTTGCTAGGGCGATTGCCATGGCTCGCCCCAGCCCCCGGCTTGCACCGGTGACAATCGCTGTTCGCCCTTCCAGCCGTCCTGCCATGCTTCACCCTCTCGTTCAACAACTGTGAAGTTCCTGCCGAAGACCATCGGCCGCGATATCGAAATCGATGGTGGTGGATCACCCGTGCGGTTGCCCGGTCCTGCGCCTGGGCGGAAATTTGGTTACCGCAGCTGGAGTGCGCCGGCGAGCAGGGACCGATGGTAGATGGAATCTCCGAATAGCAATTCCGCGGACTTTGCGCGTTTGAAGTACAGATGTGCGGGGTGTTCCCAAGTGAAACCGAGTCCACCGTGGATCTGAATGTTCGCGGATGCGGCACGGAAGTACGCTTCACCGGTATACGACTTCGCAAGTGATGAGGCGATTGGCAATCGGTGGTCATCGGCGGTCGAGTGCGCAGCGAAGTAGGCGGCGGATTTAGCTCCTTCGAGGTCGACGAGGATATCGGCGCACATGTGCTTGACAGCCTGGAAGGATCCGATGGGCCTGCCGAACTGATAGCGCTCTTTGGCATACTGCACGGATTGGTCGAGTACTGCTCGAAGGCCTCCGACGTTCTCGTTGGCAAGCGCGACGCACGCCAGTGCGAGGACGCGGTCGAGTACTGCAGTGGCATCTCCCGGCTCCCCGAGCAACCGCGCCGGTGTGCCGTTGAACGTGAGTGTTGCCTGCTTTCGAGTCAGGTCCATGGTCGGCAATCGGTCTTTGGTCAGTCCGTCCGCCCGGCCCGAGACGACGAAAAGCGACAGTTCACCGTCGAGTTCGGCAGTGACCACGACCACGTCGGCGATCGACCCGTCGAGGACATAGCTTTTTGTTCCGGTGAGCAGGTACCGGTCTCGAGTACGGGTAGCAACCGTCTGGTCACTACTTGTATCCCATCTGCCGTGACGGTCGGCGAATGCCACCGTACCGATCGTGCTGCCATCGGCCAGAGAGGGAAGAAGGTCCTTCTGCGCGGCGTGATCACCGGATTCCATCACCGCGGATGCGGCGAGCACGGCGCTGGCAAAGAAGGGACCACCGGCCAGGGAAGCACCCAGTTCTTCGAGGACAACGCAGAGTTCGACGTATCCGTATCCCGAACCTCCGAACTCCTCCGGAATATGCAGTCCCTGAAGGGCGAGCTGTTCGCCCATCTGGGCCCACACCGCCGGGTCGTAGCCCTCATCGGTGTCCATGAGCCGACGAACCTCCGCTTCCGGAGAGGTCTGATCGAGAAAAGCGCGCACGGTACTACGCAGTTGATCGTGTTCCTCGGTATGTACGTAAGTCATAGCTGTTTCTCCGTCTCGGTGTGCCCCAGGTCCGGTATCAACGCGGGATGTCCCGCCACGGAATGCCCTTGTCCACACGAAGGTCACCGGGTAGGCCGAGCACCCGCTCGCCGAGGATGTTGCGCAGGATCTCCGACGTGCCGCCCTCGATCGTGTTCGCCCGTGAACGCAGGAATGCACTGGTTGTTTCCGGCACCTCCTGACCGAGAGGAAGCCGAGGCCGGTTCATCCGGTAGCTAGCGACCAACATCGCCGGGGCACCGAGAAGGTCGACAAGGAAGTTCGCCGCCCGCTTCCGATACTCCGCCGTGGCAAGCTTGAGCACCGAGCCTTCCGGTCCGGGTCGTCCCCGGTTGGTCGCCGCTGCAGAACGTTCCGCGATGAGGTTGTTGACGTTGGCCTCGATCCACAGCCGTACGGCCTCATCCCGACGGACCGGGTTGTGATCACCCCGGTCGACCGCGGCACGGTAAGCATCGAGGACCTCGGCGCCGACCTCGGCAGTATCACGTTTCATCGTGCCGCCCAGCGAAAAGCGTTCGTTCATCAAGGTTGTGGTGGCAATGCGCCAGCCTTCACCGACTTCACCGATTCGGTCGCTGTCGGGGATTCGTACATTCACGAGGTAGACCTCGTTGAACTCGGCTTCGCCGGTCATCTGACGTAATGGCCGCACCTCGACTCCCGGCGCGGTCATGTCGAGGACGAAAGCGGTCAAGCCGGCGTGCTTGGGGACATCTGGGTCGGTGCGGGCGAGCAACAAACCCCGGCCGGCGATATGCGCCCACGACGTCCACACCTTCTGCCCGTCGACGACCCAGTCGTCTCCGTCGCGGCGGGCTCTGGTGGCCAACCCGGCAACATCCGATCCGACCGAGGGTTCACTGAACAGCTGACTCCATACTTCGCGACCCGAGAACAATGGACGCAGGTACGCCGACTTCTGCTGCGCGGTTCCGTGCGCGAGAAGCGTCGGTCCGGTCATCCCGATTCCAATAGGGTTGTAGGAGAAAGGTAGTGGCGCATTCTTCTCGGCAAGTCGACTTTCGACCAGGGCCTGCAGCGTCGAATCCAGCCCCAGCCCACCCTCACCGGGCGCTGCCCACACCCAGGCCAATCCGGCATCGAACCGCGCCTCGAGAAAGTCGCGGGGATCCGAGGTCTCGATTGGGTATTGCCGCACGAGGGCGTCAACACGTCCGATGAGCTCTTCTGGAGACATCGATATTCCTTCGGTCATAGGGAAGTTCGGAATGATCGGATGGTCACGTGTTCACCGAGCGGGTCAGCTGTCGGTCCATCGTGGTTCACGGCGCTCGAGGAATGCGGCGATTGCCTCACGACTGTCGTTCGTGGTCGAGGCCAGCACTTGCGTGCGGTTTTCCAGAGCCATTGCCGCGTCGAGACCCGGGATCTCGACCGTCGACCACATCACCTGCTTGGTCATGTATGTACCGAAAGGCGAGTTGGCCTTGATGAGGCGCGCAAATTCCAATGCTCGCTCGAGTAGGAGTTCATCCGGCACAACCTCGAGAACAAGCCCGATCCGTAGAGCCTCCTCGGCCTCGATGATGCGGCCAGTGAGAAGTAATTCGTGGGCACGTCCAATGCCGACGACTCGATTGAGCAGCCACCCTGTGCCCATATCGCAGCCGGAGAGCCCGATTTTTGCGAATGCGGCGGAGAACCGCGCGGATGTCGCAGCAAGTCGGATGTCGCAGCCGAGCACGAAGGCGAGACCTCCGCCTGTGGCCGGGCCGTTGACGGCGGCGATCACCGGTTTGCTCAGTGCCCGCAACCGGGTGGTTGTGCGCGAGTACTGTTCCTGGACCTGGAATGTGCCCACCGGGCCGGGGCGTGGTTCGAACGGGTCGGGATGATCGTCACCGCCGCGTAGATCGGCGCCGGCGCAGAACCCGCGGCCGGCGCCGGTAAGGATTACCGCGCGGCACGATCGGTCTGCGTCGGCTTCATCGAGACGTCTGTGGAGTGCGTCGATGAGGGGCGGGGTGATCGCGTTGAGCCGGTCCGGTCGATTGAGCACGAGAACGTGCACACCCTCTTCGACGACCTCGATCGTGACGAGGTCGCTTTCTGCGTGAGCATTACTCCCGTTCATTCGGCGCCTTCGGCCCCGGCCACCGTCCGAGAAATGCCAGCGGGGATGGCCTGGACGGCGGCTACCATCTCTGCGAGCTCGTCGCGGCTCAGGCCGGATTGCGCACCCAATCCGATCCGGGTCGCTACCCCTTCGAAACGCTCAGCGATTCGGGCAGGAACCTGCGAGGCAGGCGCGACGATGCTGAAGGCGTCAACGACGTCGTCGTCGATCAACTTTGCCATGTCGTCCCATCGGTTCTGCTTCGACAGAGCAGTCAATTCGACGCCGAGATCTCCCCAACCATGCAAATCGAGTACCGGCCGGTACGCGGGGGTCGAGCCGTAGAACGCAATCTGTTTCCGGATGGTCGACAGACCCGCAGCCATCGCTTCGTCCGACCCGGTAGCGAGGAACACGTGCGCCGTGATGTCGAATCCTTCGAGCGTACGGCCGGCCAGAGCCCTGCCCTCGGCCAGAGCGGGAATAGTGCGTTCCCGGATCCATTTCGTGGTGGTGAATCCATGACACAGGAATCCGTCGGCAACCTCGCCGGCTACGCGAGTCATCCCGGTCCCGACACCGGCCAGGGCCAGCTTAGGAGCCCCGAAGGAATGGGGGTTCGGCACGAATGTGGGAGTCATCAACGTGTGGGAATAGTACTCACCTTCGAAGTCGAGCGGCGCACCCTCCGACCAACACGCCCAGGCCGCACGCATCGCCAGAACGAACTCACGCATCTGAGGTGCGGGTCGTCCCCACGGCATCGAAAACCTGCGCGCGATATGCGCTTTCACCTGCGCACCCAGACCGAGTGTGAATCGTCCACCGGAGAACCGTTGGAGATCATGTGCCGTGTACGCGAGCGTCATCGGTGAACGTGCGAACGCAACGGCGATCGAGGTACTCAACTCGATGGTGCTGGTGGTATCTGCTGCCAACACCAGCGGCAGGAATGGATCCTGGTTGACCTCTGCCGCTGTTGCGGCATCGAATCCGATGGACTCCAGGTCGGCGGCGGTCTCCGCCGCAGCACTCACGTCGCCGATGTTGCCGTCGACTTTCACATCGACACCTCCGACTTCGCTGCGGCAGCGTGGGTTTGACGTTCTTCAGCAGATCTCACGATGGGAACATAACACGATATAGATGCAACAGACACTATTTGAAATCTAATTGATGATGGACGGCGGGTGCCCGCGACCGCACGCGCACCTTCAGGGGTAATCGACGCGGGACGTCAGACCGAAAGCGATGCCGCGGTCTGCGGATGCACGCACCGATCGGCCCGTCCCTCACCACGATGAACGAGGTCGATGACCTCGGTGTCGCACACGCCGGGCGCGAACATCGAGCAGCGGGGATGAAACCGGCAACCTGGCGGGATCTCGTCCGGCGGCGGCACGCTGCCGGGAATGGGGTCGAGCCTGCCCCCGCGTCCGCGACGCGGTGTCGCAGCGAGCAGACCCTTCGTGTACGGGTGCGACGCCCGGACCAGAACGTCTGCCGTCGGGCCCTCCTCGACGATCTGCCCGCAGTACATCACCGCGATCCGGTCACAAGTCCCGGACGCGACGCCGAGATCGTGAGTGATGAGCAGGACTGCGACGTCGAGATCGTGCTGCAGTTCGGCGAGCAACTCCATCACGCGTGCCTGCACGGTGGCGTCGAGTGCGGTCGTGGGTTCGTCGGCGATCAACACGGACGGTTCGCATGCGAGTGCCATGGCGATCATGACGCGCTGCGCCATGCCTCCGCTGAAGCTGAACGGCATTTCGTGTGCACGCCGCGCCGCGTCCGGGATCCGTACCCGATCGAGCATCTCGACAGCTCGCGCCCACGCGTCCTTCCGGCTGCCACCGCGGTGACGCCGCACGGATTCGGCAATCTGCCCTCCGACCGACATAGTCGGATTCAAACTTCGCCGGGGCTGCTGGAAGATCATGCCGATATCACGTCCGAGAATCGCGCTGCGCTGCTTGGGGGTGAGCGCGAGAACGTCGGTGCCGCCGAGGCGGACACTACCGGCCACGATACGTCCGCCGGTGTATTCCGTCAGCCCCGTGATCGCGAGCGAAGTGACGCTCTTGCCGGACCCGGATTCGCCGACCAGGCCGAGCATTTCACCGCGGCGGAGCATGAGGTCGACGCCGTCGACGGGTCGCACAACACCCGACCCTGCGCCGAATTCCACGGTGAGGCCGCGGGCTTCGAGAACGATGTCTCCGGTAGTCGCGTCGTGCTTGCTCATCGTGTCCCCTTCGTGTCGCCGACGGCGGTGCGCAGACCGTCGCCGATCTGGGAGAACGCCAGGACCGTCAGTGCGATGGCCAAGCCCGGCGCAAACATCAGAAACGGCGCCGCATAGAAGTTGTCGAAGGCTGTGCGCAGCAGTGATCCCCAACTCGCCTGTGGTGGTGTCACTCCCAGTCCCAGGAAGCTTAGGTTCGCCTCGGCGATCATCGCGATACCGAAAAGCAGACTGATCTGAACCAGCACAGGCGGGAAGGTATTACGAAGTACGTGAACGAACATGATGCGCAGCGGTCGGCATCCGATCGCTGCGGCCGCTTCGACGTATGTTTCGGACCGCACCGCCATCGTGGCACCGCGGACGATGCGGAAGATCGAAGGGGAGAACACCACGCCGATCGCAAACATCGACGTCGTCAGACCCGGTCCGACGACTGCAACCACGGCCACGGCGAGCAGGAGCGCGGGCACGCTCATCAGCGCATCGTTGAGCCGGCCGAGCACGGCGTCGATCTTGCCCCCGAAGTATCCGGATACCAGGCCCAGCGGCAGGCCGATGATCACCGACACGAGCACGGCCTCTGTCGCCGCAAGCATGGTCACGCGTGTCGCATCCACAAGACGACTGAACTGGTCACGACCCAGATCATCCGTACCGAGCCAGAATTCGGCGTTCGGCGAGACTAGGGCATTCCGCAGGTTCAGAGTGTTGGGATCGGTGGCGACGACAAGCGGTCCGACGACGGCCACGAGGGTGACGAATCCCAGGAACACGAGTGCACACAGCGTGACGCGATCACGGCACAGCGCTCGTACGGTCGTCGCGACCATACTCGTGTCCGTCCGGGGCCCTTTTTCGGCTCTAGGTGACTCTTCGGTTGCCGGCAGCTTCTCGGCTTCCGGCACGGCCGCGAACGCGGTCTTTTCATCATGCAGCGACACGGTTGACCGTCCTCGGGTCGATGAAGCGATAGGAGAGGTCGACGAGCAGGTTGATCACCAGTACGACGGCAGCCGCGAGCGCGACGATACCGAGAATCGTCGGAATGTCACGCCCGAGCACGGAGTCGATCGTCAAGGTGCCGAGACCCTGGATACCGAAAACTGTTTCGATCACCACGGTGCCGCCGAGCAGCTGCGCGATGCGGATTCCCAGCACGGTGACGATCGGAATCCCTGCATTGCGCGCGACGTGCATCGTGTAGATCCGCCAGGTCGGTATGCCCTTCGCCCGAGCAGTGAGGATGTGGTCCTTGTCCAGAACCTCCAGCACCGATCCTCGGGTATGCCGGGCCAGTTCGGCCGCGGGCATGACGGCGAGCGCCACGGCCGGCAACACGATATGAGCGGCCCACGGCGCAACACCCTCGGACAACGGAACGTAGCCGGTGGCGGGCATCGTGCGCAGAGTCAGGGCAAAGACCATGACCAGGAGCATTCCGACCCAGAACTGTGGCAGCGCGATCCCCGCAGAAGACACCACACCGACGATCCGATCGAGCACTCCGCCCGGTCGCACAGTGGCGAGGACACCCAATGCCACACCCAGGACAACTGCGACGACAATCGCCACGAGCGCGAGCGACAGCGTCGGCTCCAGCCGTGACGCGATGAGTTCCGCGACGGGCTGGCGGCGGCTGTACGAGGTACCGAAGTCACCTGTGAAGACACCGGAGAGCCAATTCCAGTACTGCACGAGGAAAGATCGATCGAGCCCGAGTTCGGCTCGGACTCGCGCAACGTCCTCATCCGTCGCATTCTGGCCCGCGAGGTCGATCGCCGGGTCGCCAGGTGCCGCGGCCATCATCGCGAAGACCGAGAAGGTGACCAGGAGGAACAGGATGGGGGTCGTGATGACCACCCGGCGCAGTGTCGTCACGACGGCTCCGCCTCTCCGACCCGCCCGACGTAGCGCAGGTCCATCATGAATTGGGACTCACCGTTGAGCGCCTCGTCGAAGCCGACCACGTCGGACGCAACGAGGAAATAGGTGTTGTAGTGGCAGATCGGAACGAAGATCGCGGCTTCGGCCAGAGCGGTGACGAGCTGCGCGTTGATCCGTTCGCGATCCTCCGGATCGACCGCCCGGGAGGTCTGTTCGGCGAGTGCAGCAAGCTCGGGGTCGTCATACGAGAGCCGGGAGTCGGCCGTTGTCCACTTCACCGTGTCGGCGAGCGTGCCCTCGGATGCCATCGAATACATGAACGAATCCGATTGTGCGGTGCGGAAAGCCGTGAGCGCCTCGATACTCGTACCCGGCCGCAGCACCGTCTCGACACCGATCTCGGCAAGATTGTCCGCCACGATCACCGGAAGAGCTTCGCGACCCGCGGTGTAGGAGATCTCGAATCTTGTCCATCCCGCTTCCGCAGCGAGTTCCCGGGCTTTCGCTGGATCGTACGGATACGGATCGACGAAGTCGTCGACGTATCCGGGAAATCCTTCCCTCGGCAACTGTGCGGACGGAACGCAACCGCCTTGATAGTACCCATCTGCGATCGCGTCACGGTCGATTCCCCGGACCAGCGCTTCACGAACTCGATGATCCGGGAGACGATCGGATTGAATCCAGAGCGCCGCGAGTTGGCTCGTGGGTACGTCGACGAGCCGCAGGGTGCTGCCTTGCGCGGCAAGCTGCGCCTGCCGCACTGATTGCGCGACCACGGAGTTGACGTAGGAGACATCGATCTCGCCGGCGCGGATCGCGGAGTCGCGGGTGCGGTCGTCTGCGATGAACCGAATCTCCAACCGTGCGAGCTGTCCGGCGTCCGGATCCCAGTTCTCTTCTGCGGCACGCACGTAACGCACCGATTGGCTGGGGACGAACTTGTCGACGAGATACGGACCGGTACCCGCGGTACCCGGATCGACCCGCAGGTCGCGGGTCGGGTCCGCGAGTGCGGCAGGACTGATCATCGCACCTGCAGGTCCGGCCAGGACGGTAGGCATATCCGGGGTGGGGGCCGAGTAGTGGAACACCACCTCGTGATCTCCGACGATCTCGATGCGCTCGAGGGTGGTCAAGAAGGGTGCCACCACCGAGTCCGGCAACTGTTGTGCACGCGTGATCGAGGCGACCAATGCCGAGGCATCGAACGGGGAGCCGTCATGAAACTCGACTCCCTTGCGGAGCGACATCCGCATAGACATCGCGTCGGGAGCGGTTTCCCACGAGTCGGCGAGCATCGGTACGATGTCACCGCCGGTCTCGGCCCTGGTCAGGCGGTCGAAAACCGGGTAGTAGTACACACGTTCACCCGATGTGCGCTCACGATGCGGGTCGAAGCCGGTCGGTACCGCAGTGGTGGCAGCGATGAGATCTGCCTCGCGGTCGAGGACCGCGGTGCCGGGGTCCGGTGCCTCTGATGCACTGCCCGGCCCATATCCGCAACCTGCGGCAAGCATGGTCACGGCAAGGGCTGCCGCCCCGATGAGACGCCGCGATGTGTGGACGGCCATGGTGCTCCTTGTCAACTCTCGGTGTGGCCAATGTGCCGCCCCGGCGCGGCAGGTCTTGCTACTGCGTAGCGTCGGCACCCTCGTAGCGTGCAAGCAGTGCGCGTTTGAGGATCTTGCCGCTCGGCAGCCGCGGTACCTCACCGAACTCGACGGTACGGGGCGCCTTGAAATGCGCGAGCCTCTCCCGGGCGTACCCGATCAACTCGGCCGCGAGTGCCTCGTCCGCGACCACACCGTCGGCCGGGCTCACCACCGCATGCACCCGCTGCCCCATCTCCTCGTCGGGCAACCCGATCACCGCCACATCGAGAACCGCCGGATGCATCGTGAGCGCATCCTCGATCTCCTGCGGGTAGATGTTCACCCCACCCGACAGGATCAGATCGATACGCCGCGCCGACAGGTACAGGTAACCATCCTCGTCCACGTGCCCGAGATCGCCCAGCGTGCTCCAGCCCCGGTCGTTGTACGCCCCCGACGTCTTGCCGGCGTCGCCGTGATACTCGAACTTGGCCGTCCCGCTCATCCAGATCGTGCCCACCTCGCCCGGACCGAGTTCGCGCCCGTTGTCGTCACAGATGTGCAGCTCGCCGAGTGTCGGCCGGCCCACCGAACCGCGATGCTCGAGCCACTCCGGGGTGGTGATCATGAAGAACCCGTTGCCCTCGGTGGCCCCGTAGAACTCCAGGATCTTCGGCCCGAACCAGTCGATCATGCGCTCTTTGACCTCGACCGGACACGGCGCGGCCGCATGGATCACCACCCGCAGACCCGACACGTCGTACCGGGCCCTCGTCTCGTCGGGAAGTTTGAGCATGCGCACGAACATCGTCGGCACGAACTGGGAGTGAGTGACCCGATACCGTTCGATCGCGGACAACGCGGCTTCGGCGTCGAACCGCTCCATCACGATCGCGGTGCCCCCGTTGCGGACGGTGCCCAGGGACCATCCGAGCGGCGCCGCGTGATACAACGGGCCGGGACTGAGATACACGGTGTCCGGCCCGAATCCGAACGCAGTGCGCATCGTCGAATCGATGTTCAGACCCGATCCGAACGGCGCGCCGGTCAGCTCCGGCAAGATCCCCTTGGGTCGCCCGGTGGTACCGGACGAGTAGAACATGTAGTAACCCTCGACCTCGTCGTCGATCGGGATCGAGGGAAGACCGGCCACCGCATCGGCGAGCCGCTCGCCCCCGCTCGGCGACGTGGACCCCACCGTCAACCTCGCTTCGACACACAGGTTTCCGGATGCGATGACCGAGGCGAGCCGGTCGAGCTGCCCGGAATGGACGAGCAGACGGGCACCACAATTCTCCACCACGTAGGCGGCCTCGTCATCGGCCAGATGCCAGTTGACCGGCGTGTAGAGCAGCCCGGCCCGCTGCGCAGCCCAGACCACCGGAAACATCTCCAGGCAGTTCTCCATGAGGATCGCGATGTGGTCACCGGCCCGCAGTCCACGCTGTCGGAACAGGTGAGCAATCCGGTTGGACGCCACCTCGAGCTCCCGATAACTCAGCGTCGCACCGCTTCCGGCCATCACGATGGCCGGCTTGTCCTCGTAGGTGGCTGCCAGATCCGTCAGATTCATCGCCGTCACGGCAATCCCTCCAGGTGGGGCGCCCGCAGACGGGCGCCGAAACGAGAAATTTCACTCAGGAGACCAAAAGAAATACTTTACTTAGGAGACTTTGTATACTATGTTGCACGCATCACACAAGTCGTGGCATCCGCTGACCCGATGGAGCACCATGTCCCTTCTCGACGTTCGCTCACTGTCGAAATCCTTCCCGCACGGATCGACCCTACGACCGGCAGTCGACGACGTATCGTTCACTCTGCGCGAAGGCGAAACCCTTGCACTGGTAGGCGAATCCGGGGCGGGCAAATCCACCACGGGTCGCCTCGTCCTGCGGCTGATCGACGCAGATTCCGGAGAGATCTCGATTCGAGGGAGAGACGTTCGCGGCTTACGTGGCGCCGATCTGCGGAATTTCCGGCGAGACGCGCAGATGATCTTCCAGGATCCGTTCTCATCCTTGAATCCACGGATGCGGATCTGGAAGGCGGTCGCCGAACCCCTCCTCGTGCACCGTGTGTGCCCGAGGGGCGAATTGAAGGACCGCGCTGCCGCATTGCTCGACAGTGTCGGGCTCGGCACGCATCTACTCGATCGGTATCCCACCGGTTTGTCCGGTGGGCAACTGCAGCGAGCTGCAATCGCCCGCGCGTTGAGCACAGATCCGTCGTTGATCGTGTGCGACGAACCCGTCGCGGCCCTGGATGTGTCCGTGCAGGCACAGGTAATCAACCTGCTCTTGGACATCCAAGAGCAACGAGGCGTGGCCTACTTGTTCGTCACCCACGATCTTGCCCTGGTCGAGAAAGTCGCACACTCCGTTGCCGTGATGCGAGCCGGCAAGATCGTCGAACACGCCACGACCGGGACTCTGTTCTCCGCTCCGGAGCAGGACTACACACGCACACTGCTGTCCGCCATTCCGGAGATGCCCGAGACCGCGACGGTCTGATCGCCGAGCAACTATCACTCGATCCCGACACCGAGGAGACGAACGATTGACCGACACCCTGTCCCCCGCCGAGGTCGGTGTCGAAGTGACCGATGGAGTCTGCGTGGTGACGCTCGACCGCCCAGCACGCCTCAACGCATTTACTTCTACAGGTTATCTGCAACTCTCCCAGGCTCTCGCGAAGGCCGATCTGGATGATGCCGTTCGAGTCGTGCTCATTCGCGGCGCAGGGAAGGCATTCTCCAGCGGAGTCGACCTGGACTCGCTTGCGACCGCTGATCCGGAAGAACTGAGAACACGATTCGCCGCACTTGTCGGAACGTTGGCCGGGATGACGAAACCGGTTGTCGCAGCCCCACATGGTGTCGCAGTGGGATTCGGAATGACGCTGCTGTTACTGTGCGACGTCGTCCTCGTTGCCGAAGGATGCAGCCTCCGGGCACCGTTCACGGCACTGGGGACCGTCCCCGAGGCCGGTAGCAGCTACCTCCTGCCCGCCCTGATCGGTCGGCAAGCAGCGATGGATATCGTCCTGAGCTCCCGGTGGATCACTTCCACCGAGGCGGTACGCCTGGGTCTGGCCGCCGTGGAAATCCCTCCGGACGACTTCGACGACGTGGTCCGCGGGTACGTCCGGACAATTGCCGGATATGCTCCGGCGTCGGTCATAGCGTCGAAACGTCTCCTGTCCTCGAAACGTAAGCAAAGGGCCCTCGACGCACTCGCAGCGGAATACAAAGCGGCGCATGCACTTCCGCGTCTCACCCGCCCTATCGGTTGACAGTTCACCCCGCGGCGTCCGACGTTATGTGTGTTACCACGCCGGATTCCCCGGTCGCGTCCATGATGGAGTTCTCACGCATCGTGCTCGAGTGCGGTCCGAACCGCGTCCGGGAACAACGACACCGATTCCGCGACGATCTCCGGCCCACGCCCAGATGTAGAGCGTTTGCCGAGCGTCACGGCGAACCCCGGCCAGCCCCTTCGATTTCGGAATGCGAACCGACTCCCGGATCGTTTCGCGAATGAACGCACCTATGCCCGGCTCCCGCCATGGAGGAACCGGGCATAGGTAGGTACGGGACGGGACTCGGGGTCGCCGCGTCAGGCGATTCCGACGCCCTTGGTGAAGAGGAACTCCTCGATGCCGGCCTTGCCGCCTTCCTTACCCAGACCACTGAGACCGAGACCGCCGAATGGGCGGTTGACTGTCAAGTTGGCAGCACCGTTGATCAACACCTCGCCGGTGACCAGCTCCTCGGCGATCCGCAGACCACGCTTGAGATCCTTGGTGTGCACATAACCGGACAGGCCGTAGCGGGTGCCGTTGGCAATCTCGATCGCGTGGTCCTCGTCGCGGAACGGAATGATGGCGAGCACCGGTCCGAACACCTCGTTCTGCGCCAGATCCGACTGCGGATCGACGTCGGCGAAAACCGTCGGCTGGAGGAAGAACCCGCCGGCAAGGTCACCGTCGAGCCGCGCCGGTGCGCCGCCCGTCACCAGACGAGCACCCTCCTCCTTCGCCTTGGCGATCACGCCCTGGATCCGCTCGAATGCAGCCTGATTGACCACCGGTCCGGCGAAGGTGCCCTCGGCGAAGGGGTCGCCGACGACGATTTGCTCGGCGATGGCTTTGACCGTGGCCACAACCTGGTCGTAAATCGAGTCCTGGACGAGCATCCGGGTGGGAAACGCACAACCCTGCCCGGCCATCGCACCGACCGACATGATCGTGCCGAAGCCACATGCGGCCTGCAGGTCCGCGTCCTCGAACACGATGTTGGCGGACTTGCCGCCGAGTTCGAGCACCGCAGGTTTCATCGTGGGTGCGCAGGCGGCGAGAATCTTCGAGGCCGTGGCCGGGCCACCGGTGAACGACACCTTCTTGACCTGCGGATGCTCGACGAGTGCAGCTCCGGAGGCAGCGTCGCCGGGCAGGATGTTGATCACGCCGGGCGGAAAACCCGCTTCGACAACGAGATCGGCGAACAGTTCCGCAGAGAACGGGGTCAGCTCGGACGGCTTCACCACCACGGTGTTGCCCGCCGCAACGGCCGGCGGGATCTTCATCGCCAGCGAAATCAGCGGTCCGTTCCAGGTGATGATGATGCCCACCACCCCATAAGGCTGCCGCAGGGTGTAGCCGAATTCGCCATCGGCACCGAGCGTGGAGGTGACTTCGGCGGTGATCTTGTCGGCCCACCCGGCGTAGTACCGGGTCCACGCGACCGACTTCCCGATGAGGTTGGCGACCGTACCCAGCGGGGTGCCGTTGTCCATCGCACCGAGGCGACCGAATTGTTCGGCGTTGGCGTCGATCAGATCTGCCAGCAGGTGCAGCAGGCGGGCCCGCTCCGCCGGTGTGGTGCGCTTCCACGACTCGAACGCCTCCGCGGCTGCGGTGACCGCGCGATCGACCTCCGCCGGACCTGCCATGGGAATGGTCTTGTCGACCTGGCCCGTTGCCGGGTTCACGTGGTCGAACGTGCCCGCCGATCCCTCAGCTTCTCGTTCGGCGCCGATGTGCAGGTGAACGTCGGGACGGGTGAGATCGGAAACTGCAATGATCATGGTTGCTCCTGTTGTCGTGCGCCGAAGTCGGTGGGGTACTAGCGGACGTTGAAGCCGGCATCGAGAGGCAGTGCAATTCCGGTGACGAACTTGGCCTCGTCGGAGACGAGCCACGCGACGGAGTTGGCAATGTCTTCGGACTGCAGAATCGGAATCGGCAGTGCGTTCTGCATGGTCGCCATCCCGGCGCCCTCCCCCGCAGCGGCCGCGGCGAACAGTTTCTCCATCGTCGCATTCATCGTCATACCGGATACGACACCGGTGGGGTGGATGGTGTTGACCCGAATCCATTCGGGCGCATACTGACTCGCGAGTGTCTGCATGAGGCCGACGAGACCCCGTTTCGCGGCGGTGTAGGCCTGTGAGCCGGCTTGATCGGATGCGGTCCCCTTCAGTCCCGCGCTCGAACTGGTGAGGACGATCGAACCACCACGTCTACCCACGCGCAGGGCGGGTAGCGCGACTTCGACGGTGTTCCACGCACCGGTGAGGTTGGTGTCGATGATGTCGCGCCACAGAGTTTCCCGCTCTTCCTCGGCACACGGAGTCAGGCGCACGATGCCCGCGTTGGCGATGATGATGTCCAGACGGCCGAACTCCGCAAAGCCCTCCTGGAACGCGGCGGCCAGCCCGGCACGATCCCGCACGTCGGCGACTCGGCCCACCATTCGACGGCCTTCGGCCTCGACGAGGCGCACCGTCTCCTCGAGATCCTCACGCGAGGCGTTGGGATAGTCCATCGAGTCGATGTCCTTGCAGATGTCGACGCCGATGATGTCGGCGCCGAGCGAGGCCAACTTGACCGCATGAGCGCGGCCCTGCCCCCGGGCGACACCGGTGATGAATGCGACTCTGCCTTCGAGATCGGTCAACGAAATTCCTTTCGGAGATGAGCAGCGCGTCATACCGCACGCAGAGTGCGCACCGGAGGAACGGGAACGCCGCAGCAAAGACATAGAGGACCACCTAGTCATCTATGTAACACGTATCACACGATATTACGGACGCCTAGAGTCCGCAAGGGAGTCGTCGCAGACGAAAGGCGGAATGTGAGGATTGATTCGCACACACGATCGCACCCGCGAGATCGAGAAGCGAGGAATCGAGAGCAATGCCCGAGGAGCAACCACGGCCGATCGGTCGCCCCCGCGACCCCGACATCAACGAGCGCCTCATGTCGGCTGCCCTCGAGGAGTACGCCCAGACGGGCTGGTCCGGGTTCACGATGCAACGAGTCGCGCAGCGGGCGGGCGTGGGCAAGTCCGCCCTGTACCGGCGCTGGGCCGACAGGGAGCAATTACTCGTCGCCAGCATCGAATCCGTCGCCCTACCGCTGGCGACGACACCTGATTCGGGCAGCCTGCGCGGCGACCTCATCGACGCCGCGACCCGGATCCTGCATCACTTCCTCGACCCGATGGGGTGGGCGACGCTCCGCATCACTGTCGACTCTGCTGTCGACCTCACCACGCTCGACCCGTTCCAGGAACGCATCATCGGGGCCCTCAACTCGGGCGTCACACAGATCTTCACCCGCGCCGCCGGTCGTGGTGAGATCTCGTCGGACCTACCGGTTCGTCCTCTCGTAGAATCCTTGTTCGGTTCCCTACTGATCCACGTTCTCTCGATGCCCGCACACGAACGCGACGACGCACGTCGAGATGCCACGGCCCACGTCGAGCCGCTGGTGGATGTGATCATGAGGGCCGCGGCTCGTCACCCGTCTCCATGACGGGTCGACGACCGTCGGCACCGTCTCAGGCGAAGCCGGCGACCGGTCTCGGCCGATACGGCGATTCGAGGGCCGCACACTCCTCATCCGTCAGTTCGAACTCGAGCGCGGCCAGAGCGTCGGTGAGGTGCTTGGGTTTGGTGGCTCCGACGATCGGAGCTGTCACCGTAGAGCGTCGAAGCACCCACGCGAGCGCGACCTGCGCGCGCTCGGCTCCTCGCTCGTCCGCGATGCGGCCGACGGCGTCGACGATCGACCTGTCGTCCTCGTCGTACAGGCCCTTACCGAATTCGTCGCTCTCGGCCCGCACACTCGACTCACCGAACGGGCGCGTCAGGCGTCCGCGAGCCAGCGGACTCCACGGCAGAACCCCTACCCCCTGGTCTGCGCAGAGCGGCAGCATCTCCCGCTCCTCCTCGCGGTAGAGAAGGTTGTAGTGGGGCTGCATCGAAACGAATCTAATCCAGCCGTGCAGGTCCGCGGTGTACAACGCTTTGGAGAACTGCCACGCGTACATCGATGACGCGCCGAGGTATCGGACCTTGCCGGACCGCACGAGATCATGCAGTGCCTCGAGTGTTTCCTCGATCGGGGTGCGAGAGTCCCAGCGGTGAATCTGGTACAGATCGATGTAGTCGGTTCCCAGTCGACGCAGGCTCGCATCCACTTCGGTCATGATCGACTTGCGTGACAAGCCACTTCCGTTGGGGCCAGAACGAACCCGTCCGAACACCTTCGTCGCGATCACGACGTTCTCACGCTTGGTGTATTCCTTCAGAGCACGACCGACGATCTCCTCGCTGGTACCGTCCGAATAGCTGTTCGCCGTGTCGAAGAAATTGATGCCAGCCTCGACAGCCGTGCGTATGAACGGCCGGGCGTCGTCCTCACCGAGAGTCCAAGCATGCGTCCCCGCCTCGGGGGTCCCGTAGCTCATGCAGCCCAACGCGAGCCTGGACACCTGCAGACCGCTGTTGCCGAGACGGACGTACTTCACGTTGCCTCCTACTGATGGTTCGGCAGCATTCAGCTGCGCCGAGCGATGAACAACCCTTCCGCGGCGGCGCTGATCTCACCGTCTACGACGATTTCCCCCACCGTGAACCGTTTACGGCCCTCGTGCCTCAACTGCTTCGCGCGCACCGTGATGGGCTGGTACAGCGGAGTGGGACGCCGGTAACTGATCTCGAGTTTCGCGGTCATGCCGTTGTTTCCGGCGCGATGGTTGGCGACGGCGAGGGCGGCGTCGAGCAGTGCGGCACAGATGCCTCCGTGAACCGCAGCAGGTGGTCCCTGGTACGGCAGGCCCAGAGTCACTTCCCCTTCGACCCATCCGTCCTGCGCGACGTGCATGACGAGCGGTGGGGCGAGCGTGTTCTCCGGTCCGGTGACCGGATCGTGCCGGACGACGCCGTCACCCTCCCACATCCCGAGCAAGCGATCCGTGGGCGGTTCGGTGTGTCGTTCGAGTTCGTCGGCGAGGTCGCGGAGTCGCTCGGTCGTCAGCGGTATGTGCGCGGCGCCGGGTTTCGTGAGGGAGAGTGCCTCGACGATGCGGCGGAGCTGGCTCGCGGTGTCGTCGAGCGGAGACTCACCGGGGACAGCCGTCAGATAGGTCTCTGCACCGGTGTAATAGCGCGACAGCTCTTTCCGAGAACCCGGAATCTCCCACGTGACCATATCGCCTCCTGATCGGCCGACCCGAACGTTTACTGCGCGGCTTTCGGGCGCGGCTCGATGAACAGCCCTTCGGCGGACACTGCAACCTTCCCGTCGACGACAATCTCCCCGGTGGCCCAGATCTTGCGTCCCTCACGCTCCCTGAGTCGAGCCGCAATCGTCAGTGGCACGAACAGCGGCAGGGGGCGGTGGTACCGGACAGTGAGCTGCGCGGTGAAGATGACACCGGCTTGCGGCGCGGTAGCCGCACTGAGCACGTGGTCCATGACCATTGCCGAGATTCCGCCGTGCACGAAGGAGTTGGGGCCCTGATACGGGAGTCCGAATTCGACTTCTGCCGTTACGATTCCGTCGGGGCCGGCTTCGAGGACGATCGGGGGCGCGATCGCATTTTCGATTCCACTGACCGGGTCGTGCCGCCAACCGGGGTTGCGGATCGTTTCGGTCACCGTGTCGATCGGATTCTCCAGATGTTCGGAGAGGACATCGAGCTTCTCGGCAACGTCGAGAAGCAGCGGATCGTCGACATCGACACGTTGGAGCAGATCCACGATTCGGCGCAGCTGCGCGGCATCGCGTTCGAGGGCGGCGGCGTATTCGCGTTCCACGTCCGAGACCGGCCGCGAGAGGTTTTCGACGATGGTCACTAGACGTGCTCCTTCGTGATGAACAGTGCGTCGCAGACCACGGTCGGCTCGCCGTCCACTTCGAACGTCCCTTGCGACCAGACCTTGCGTCCTTCGGCCCGCAGATGTCGGCCGCGCACTGTCACTTCCGTATGCAGGGGTGTCGGCCGCAAGTAGCGCAGGGTCATCTCTGCGGTCATTCCGGCGGGACCGGCCGTGCGGTTCGCGACCGCCATGGCGACGTCGAGCACGAGACCCGAGATACCGCCGTGCACGATCCCGGGCGGACCCTGGTACTGCCGGGGGAACTCCGCGTGCGCCAGCGACGATCCGTCCTCGCACCGCTCGAAGCGAAGCGGCACGGCGACAGGATTCTTCGGACCGCTCACGGGACTGCGCTCGAGCACGCCGACCTGCGTTCCGATTTCTCCGGTGACGCACTCGTGCGGGTGGGCCGCGACCGCCTCCAGTCGATCTGCAAGTGCCGAGATTTTCTCCGAGACATCGGGATTCGATACGCCACGCGCCCGGGCATCGAGTATCGCAGAGGTGAGCCGGCGGACCGCCTGGGCGGCGACCTCGGCGGCGAGCGGAACGCCGGGTCCCGAATCGACCTCGCTCATCGTATTCCCTTCATTCCGCCGTAGCGACGGAGTCGTCGTCGAAGTAGACCATTTCCTGTGCGAGGCTTGTGATACGGCGGCCCCCCTTGTCGCGGATCGCCCCGGAATACCAGCCGCGCTTGCCACCTGCGGTACCCGGTTCGTAGTCGACACGGAGCCACCCGTCCCAGTTCGGGACATCGTGAAACCACAGAGCATGATCGAGGCTGGGTCCGAGGACCTCCCCACCGAGGAGCCTCGGAAGTCCCGCCGAGAAGTCCGACATGTACGTCAACGCAGCCGCGTGCACGAGTACGTCTCCCGCGGGCAACTTCCCCACCGGGCGGACGTGAAATCTCGTGGGGAAGAATTGGGTGCGGTTCGGCCACGTGTCGACTCGTACTTCGAGGGGCAATCCACTCGGGATAGCGCGGCATTCCTCGGGTGGCGGCATCGGTGCGGGCGGCTCGCCGTCCAGTTCGGCGCCGTCCGTACCGAGGCGGAACGACGCCGCCATACTGAAGAGGACTTCACCACCTTGCAGCGCGACGACGCGACGTGCGGAGTAGCTGCGACCGTCACGGTCGCGGTCCACTCGATAGACCACGGGCTGCGCGGAATCTCCACGCCGCAGAAAGTAGCCGTGCAGCGAATGCGGATGGCGGCCTTCCGGAACCGTAGCGCCGCATGCGAGCAGGCATTGGGCCGCGATCTGTCCACCGAACAGAGGCCTACCGTCGTGATGGACCGGTAAGGCACGGAACAGATCCCCGTCGAGTTGTTCGATCCTCAAGATATCGTTCAGTGTCGTCAGGTCACCAGCATCGGTTGTACCGGTGTCGACATCGGTCATGGACTGCCCTTCAGCCTGGAGCACTCGGCGAATCCTGCTATACAACTGCCGCTGCGCCGGGGCGGAAGACCGGTGCTCGCTTCTCGAGGAAGGCGGCCTTGGCTTCCTTGGCGTCGTCACCGTTGATGTTGTTCGCCTGAGCGTGAGCTTCCCGGCGCAGCGCTGCTTCCATGCCGCCGCCTTCGGCGCTCGCATCGAGTAGTTGCTTGGCCAGAGACAATGCCTGCGCGGGTCCGTCGACGAGGCGGCGAGCCATCGCATCGACCGTGTCGTCGAGTTCGTCGGCTGTCACGAGGCGTGTGACGAGACCCAACTCGGCTGCTTCGGCGGCCGAGTACATGTCGCCGAAGAATGCGATCTCTTTGGCCTTCTGGATACCGACGAGTTTGGGCAGCAGCCACGATCCGCCCATGTCCACCGACAGCGCCCGACGAACGAAGATCTGGGAGAACCGAGCGCGGTCCGTGGCGACCACGAGATCACAACCGAGCGCAAGGTTCCAGCCTGCACCGACGGCGACGCCGTCGACCTTGGCAATGGTGGGGATCGTCAAGGCGTGCAGGGTACGAGCAGCTTCACCGGCGTCGGCCATGTACCGGAGGGCGTCCTCGCGCATCCCTGCGAGGTCGGCTCCGGAGCAGAAGTCGCCACCGGCACCGGTGAGGACAAGAACGCGGTCCTGATCGTTGCGCTCGACGGCCGTGAACGTCTCGGCGAGCTCACGCCACATCGTTTCGTTCGCAGCATTCTTCTTCTCCGGGCGTGACATGGTCACCGTCACGACACCGTCGTGGCGTTCCACCTTCAATGTTTCCACGGATAAGCTCCCTCAGATCGGATGACGTAAACGTAGTTTACTAAGTTATGTATTTGGTGGGCGTCTAGCGGCCCGTCCACTCTGGGGAACGCTTCTCGAAGAACGCACGCACACCTTCGGCGGCGTCCGCGGAGCCGGCGATCGCACGCATTGCGGTGCCGGTGATCTCCCACCCGGCCGCATCGTCGGCGGAGGCCATCTCGTTGACGACGGCAAGCGACGCCCGCACGGCAACGGGAGCGTTCGTGCAGATCCGCTTCGCAAGGCGCACTGCCGCCGACTTCGCCTCACCCACAGGTGCCAGGACGTTGACGAAGCCCGCCGCATACGCGCGCGATGCAGAAATGGGATCACCGGTGAGGACCAGTTCGCGCGCGAGGTTGAGCGGCAACGATCGCGGCGCGCGAAACAGCCCGGCGCAGGTGGGTACGAGCCCGCGCGCAACCTCCGGGAGACCGAAGACAGCCGCGTCGGACGCGACGACGAGATCGCACGCGAGGACGATCTCGAAACCACCGCCGAGCGCCGGCCCGTCCACCGCCGCGATGAGCGGCTTGGTCCGGGGACGTCGGATGATCCCGTATTCACCGCCGCGTTCGGTGTAGTAGTCACCACCGGCGCCGAGGTCGCTGCCGGCACTGAACACCGGGCCGTCCGCAGCAAGGACGCCGGCCCACAGATCGTCGTCCTCGTCGAGCTGCGTCAATGCGGCATCGAGCTCATCGGCCAGAGCCCGGTCGACCGCGTTCCGCTTGGCGCTGCGCCGCATCTCGACGACCAGCACGCGGCCCTCACGCGAGACCTCGACCAATGGTGTCCCGGCGTCCGTCACGGCTGTCCCGGCTTGAGTTCGATGAACAGGCCCTCGGCTTCGGCACACAGAACGTCGCCGTGGCGAAGTTCGGCGCGCAGGAAACGCTTGCGGCCTTCCTCGCGTTCGAACCAACCGGTGACGGTGAGTTCCGCGTCGATCGGTGTGATCGAGCGGAAGTCCACGTGCAGGTAGGCCGTCCGGCACGGCGTGCGATCGGTACTGGCGAGCCGGCCGAGCACCTCGTCGAACATCAGCGGGATCGTGCCGCCGTGTGCCGCGCCGTTTCCCCCGAGGTAGTACTTGCCGAACGTGACGACGCCGTCGACGCCATCACGTTCCCACCGGTGCATCCGGAGCGCCGGTGACATGCACTGCGCGCGTCCCGGTACGTCGAGGTGCCCGAAGGGACGGCGACGTTCGGAAACCTGGTGGTCGGCGACCAACGTCTGCACGTCGGCGAAGTGGCCTGCGATCTTCTCGACGACATCGAGGGGCGGGTTCGCTCCCGCCAGGTCGTCGAGCATGGCCCGGGCGGTGGCGATCATGGCGTCGTACGGGCCGGGCTGCTCACGGTGGACGCCGGCGTCGAACCCGCGGTGGCTCACCGAACTCCAGCCACCTCCGACGCCGGAACTCTCGACTGCCGCGTCGGGGTGATCCTGGGACATGTGTACCTCCGTGCTCGTATGACTGCTCGATCCGAACCTAGAATTCCAGGAGACGAGCCTCGAGCGCTACCCAAAACGTAGGTGACATGGTTAACTACGTCAACAAACACGACGTTGGAGGAGTGTCATGGACTTCGCGCTGAGCGACGAACAAGAAGCCCTCGCCGAGGCCGAACGCGCCTGGCTCACCAAGAACGATCCGATCGCCGCGCGACGACCGGGAATCGACGACGGCCCCGCGCGCACCACCCCTGCAGGTGTGCGGCATCTCGCCGAGTCCGGCCTGATCGGACTGCTCACCTCGGACATGGGTGGCACCCATGTGGACCTCGCCGTACTCGTCGAAGAGCACGGCCGAGCAGGTAGCCCGCTGCCCGTCGCAGAACTCGCGATCGCGGCACGCCTGCTCGAACAACTCGATCACCCGGCTTTCGGAGCCACCGAATCGGGCGCCGAACTCGTCGTCCCGGCGCTCGCCTCCCTCGAAAATCCCACCGTGCACGCGCAGATCGACGGCGGACAACTTCGACTGAGCGGCACGACAGCTCCGGTCACCGGTCTGATCGACGCCCACAGCATCCTGTTCGTAGCCACCACCGACACCGGCACCGAAGCAGCCGCGGTGGTGCCCGTCGACGCAGTCTCCATCCGCACCCTCGACACACTCGACCTGACCCGGTCCTGGTCGATCGCCGACGTCGACCTCACCCTCGAAGAAGGAACGTGGTCGGCACTGCAGCCCGGCACCGTTACGTTCGTACACGACGCACTCGCGACATTCCGCGCCATGGACGCACTCGGCGCGGCGGCCCGTCTCGTCGACATGACGGTCGAATACGCCGGGCAGCGCACCCAGTTCGATCAGCCGATCGCGAGTTTCCAGGCGATCAAGCACCACTGCGCGAACATGGCACTGTCGGTCGAAGCCGCGCGCGCGGCCTTGTGGGCCGCCGCTGTCGCGCTCGACGGCGACGATGCGGACGCCCGCACCCGCGCGGTGTCCGCTGCAGCAGCCTTCACCGGCGACGGCGCCAGCTCGACCGCGCAGACCGCCCTGCAGGTTCACGGTGGCATCGGCTTCACGTGGGAACATGATGTGCACTTGCTGATCCGCCGAATCAAGGTCGACGAACTCCTCGATGGATCGGTCTCTTATCACCGCCGGCGGCTCGCCGCCGCCTGATCGCAGGCACAAGAAAGGGCGGGCAGCGGTTCCGAACGACCGACGCCCGCCCTTCCTGCGCGCTCAGACGTCGGCGGCGAGTCTGCGAAAATACTTTTCCGTTTCGGCGATCAACGCCTCGGCCTCGTGTTCCGTTTCGGTTCCGAACAGCGCGATGGTGGTTTCGTTGCGCATTGCGATAAGGAAATCGCCGAACAGCCGCTCCCTGCGGGTGGGTCCGAGGCCGAGTATCGCGATCTCGCTGTCGCCGCCTACCCTGCTGGCCCGGCGGCGCTGTGCGTCGAATCCGGGCGGGGTGTCTCCCATCGCAATGACCCGGGCCTGCACTCTGTTTTCCCATATCAGCCAGAGGTATTCGCGGGTTCCGAGGACGAACAATTCGAAGCCGTCCACCTCCCCGCCCTGGCGAGCTGCCTGAACAACTTCGTCGACGCGACCGCGCAGCAAGGCGACGAAGTCCTCCCAGATCGCGTTGAACACCTCGGACTTCCCGCCGAAATGATGGTAGATGCTGCCGACGCTGACACCCGAGCGCTCGACGATCTCTGCCATGGTCGCCGCGGTGAATCCGCGTTCGCCGAAGACCTCGACGGCCGCGTCGAGCACCTTCTCTTTGGTCGCGGACGTACTCGTCCACGTACGGGCGCGTGTGCGTCCCTTGCTCTGCAGCATCATTCCTCCGTTGCTACCCCGCGTGGGGTTGACTTCCGTCCCTCGGCGTGGCCATAATCACTGTACATCCTAAAATGGGATTCTAGAATTCCTACCAACATGGCGTGTGCCAGCGGAAACGCACTGAGCACTCATCCCCTCGCCACAATCCGCACGAACGAATGGAGACCGAAGTGTCCGTCAAGCTGTGGGCCAATTCCGGTGATTCGCACTTCCTCGAGCCCGACGACCTGTGGCGCGCACGCCTGCCCAAGGACCTGGCCGAACTCGTACCCCGCTCGGAAAAGGATCCCGACGGCAAGTGGGAGACAGTCTTCGTCGACGGCCAGGCGTTCCGCCGTCGCCTCCCCAGCATCTCTCAGGAAGAGTTCTATGCCGCCAGTCATCGCGCGCCCGGTGCCGGCAACGTCGAGCTTCGCCTGAAGGACCTCGACGAAGAGGGAATCTGGACCGAGCTCATCTTTCCGTCGCTCGGTATGTGGTCCAGCTCGTTCCGTACCCCGAAGGTCCTGCGTGAGGCACTGCGCGTGTCCAACGACTGGGCCAAGGAAACGATCATGGACTACTCGCCGCGCCTGATCCCCACCGCCCAGGTCTCGACCCTGTCGATCGAGGACGCCTGCGTCGAGCTCAAGCGCTGCGGCGAGATCGGCTACAAGGCCGTCTTCATGCCGGTCAATCCGCATCCCCTCCAGAAGGACTACAACCGCGACGAGTGGGAGCCCTTCTGGGCCCTCGCCGAGGACATCGGCATGGTCATCGCGTTCCACATCGGCACCGAGCCCATCGACTTCACCACCGGAGGCGCTCCCGGCGCCACCTACCGCGGCCCCGGCGGCGCGGTTCTCAACTACACCGAGACCACCTTCGGCGGCCAGCGCGCCGTGATGAAGCTCGTCGCTTCGGGCGCCCTCGATCGTCACCCCAACCTGAAGGTCCTCGTCTCCGAAGGTGGCGCAACCTGGGTGCCGTTCGTCGCCGACCGCATGGAGGAGGGCTACCGCCAGCACTCGATGGCCGTGCGGCCCAAGCTCAAGCGCACCCCGAAGGAGATCATCTACTCCCAGGTGTACGCATCGTTCCAGCACGACGAGTCGGCCGTCGCTGCCATGACCGGCATGGGCTACAACAACGTGATGTGGGGTAGCGACTACCCGCACATGGAGGGCACTTACGGTCACACCCAGGTGACTCTGCACAACCTGTTCGACAACGTCGACCAGAAGGTCAAGGACCGGATCATGCACGGCACGTTCGAAGAGCTGTTCCCGCACGCTCCGAAGCTCCCTGCCCCAGGCACGGAAAAGCCCGCGACCGCCTCGGTCTGACGGCTTCCAGCGACCCCTCGGCCGGTCCGCATCGAGATTCGTGCGGGCCGGCCGGATCACTTCATCTCCTGAAAGAGCACTCCGATGAGCGACAGCGTTCTCTACGATCTGCCGGGCGAGTTCGTCTCCTCGATGGCCGAGTCCTCCGGGTACTGCGATGCCCAGGCGGTTCTGCCGAAGGATGACCACTACATCGCTTTCTGCACGTGCGGCCGGTGGCACACCACCGTCCCGACCCGCGACGAGGGCCTGGCTCTGGCCCGCGCCCACACCGTCGAGACCGACAGCAACTGATCGGTTCCCCTCTTGCAAGAGGGGACGGATCGTACGAAACGCTCGACCGGGATTCCGGTCGAGCGTTTTCCATTTTTCCCACGGCACCATCGTATTTCCACAGCACGGAATACTTCGGTCGATGCGCGCTCCCCCCGACGGCAAAAGGACGCGGTCGTCGTAGTACTCCGTCGGGAGTGTTACGACGACCGCGTCGACGTGCTGCGACCCGCGCCCTGGTGAGGTCTGGCGGTGCTTCTATTCGGAGACGGTCAGGTACCGCAGGTCGAACGGACCGGTTGTCGTGGCGTAGTCCATGTCGGTGGTGAAGTTGCCGACCTTGTCGCTCATCACCCACGGATAGGTGATCCACACCAGCGGGGCGCCCCACGCTTCGTCGACGAGGTAGTCGTTGAGGGCAACGGCGGACGCTTCTCGTTCCTCCGGCGAACGACGCGGATCGGTTGCCTCGGAGAGCATCTTCTCGTACTCCGGCGTGACACCGGCGGGATTGAGGCGGGGTCCCCAGCGATAGCCGGAGCCGGACGTGAAGCTGGTACCGAGCGGGGAGTAGTGCAGCAGGGCCGAAGCCTCACCACGGCCGAACGACGTCGGGCCCTCGAGACCGTCCTTCACGATCGGCGTGATCTTGATCCCCGCCTGAGAGAACTGCTCCTGCAGCACGTCCGCCACACCGGGGGTGATGACGTTGACGATGATGACTTCACCCAGATCGATGCCGTCCGGGTGGCCGGCGTCCGCGAGCAGCTTCTTCGCCTTCTCCGGATCGTAGCTGTAGGTCTCCTCGAGCGATGCGTCGTAACCCGGGAGGCCCACACGCGAGTACTGGTAGCGCGCTTCCGATCCCGGATACAGGGCTTCGACGATTTCCTCGCGGTTGTATGCGTGGTTGATCGCCTGACGGACCTTCACGTCGTCGAGCGGGGCGACGTTGCGATTCAAGAACAACTCGACGCCGATGCCGGTGGGCACGTCGACGGTCGTAAGTCCGTTGCGCCCGTCGATGGCGGTCACCGTGCCCGGCAGGAACTGGCCGAGCTCGATCTGACCACCGGCCATCGCGTTGGTGAAGGCCTGAGTGTCGGCGATGGCCTTGTACTCGATCTTCGCGAGCTGGGCGGCGTCGGTGTCCCAGTAGTCGGTCCGGTCGCGGACGAGGGTCAGCTGCTCGCCGGGAGCGAAGCTTTCGACCGAGTAGGCACCCGAACCGTTGGTTTCCGTCGCCGGATTACCGTTGGCGATCAAGTCCGGGTGCATGATGAAGCCGGACATCTCGGCCAGGACGTACGGGATGGTGTCGGTCGGCTCGGCCAGTTTCAGCGTGACCTGGTACGGGGCCGTGACTGCAACGTCGACGACCGGAGCCATCCGCGACTTCACGGACGGGCTGTCGAGGGTGCGCGCCCGGTCCAGGTTGGCCTTGACCACTGCGGCGTCGAGGGGGGCGCCGTCGCGGAACGTGACATCTTCACGCAGGTCGAGAATCAGACCCAGGCCGTCTTCGGAGTAGGTGTAGTCCTCGACGAGCATTCCGTCGACGGTGCCGTCCGCCTTCACGGTGAACAGCCGGTCATAGATTTCGTTGAGCCCGAAGCGGAACGACGCAATCTCGCTGGTGGCCATGTGCGGGTCGAGGCTGGTGATGGCGGTCGTCCAACCGGTGCTCAGCGTGCCTTCGACATTGGGGGTCCCCGAGCCGGCGGAGCCGGAGTCGGTGGAGCCGCAGGCCGCGAGCAACCCTACTGCAGCGAGAGCGGCAGCTGCACGAAGAGTGCGCCGTCGAAACATGATTCGGCCTTTCTTGCAGGGAACACGGAATTCTCTCCGGACCTCGAAGGCAACAGCCCAGAGCCGGAATGCGTTCAAGCTAACATCATTCTTAGTAAACGTATAGCACTTGTATTACTACGTTGTGGATGAGCCGTTCCCTCTCGCCCGAAGGGCGTCGACGAGCAGGGGCACCTCCGCCATCGCCCGCATCGCGTCGTTGAGATGGGTGCACCCCGCAGTGCCCGGAAAAACATCCAGCACAACAGCTCTCAACTCGCGAAGCTGTGTTCCGACGATCCGGTCGACCGACAGGGACGCAAGCGGGCACTCTTCGTACGGCAGGACACGAGGATCGGCCGCGATCGACAACAACTCCCCCGTGACCGAGTCTGCGGTCGCCCTCACCAGATACTCGTGCACTGCGACACGGCCACCCTCCGGCACCGTCGACGAATCCTGGAACATCGAGTCGATTTCGATGACGTCACCGATGGTCACGTCGATACGTCGAGCACGCCGCATCGAGATCTCGGTGATCTCGTCGAGTTCGTGCCATCCGAGCGGATCGTCCTCACAAGGCAGTGGCCCGACCGTCTGCACCCGGTGATTCCACTTCGAGGATCCGTCCGGCATCAACGCTCCCGAGCCCGGCTGAAACCCGGTGCAAATCCCCTCCATACTGCGGCGCGGACCGTTTCCCACTGCTGCCAGCATCTGTTCCCTCGGCATCCAGCGGGAGTAGGCGAATCCCGCAACGAGCGACGCACCCGCGATGTCGTCGAGCATGAGATACAGCGGGGTGCCGGCCTCGGCCTCGTCGGGCAGCGTCTCGGCAAGTACCGTGCGCGAGCTGCCGCCTCCCCGTGCGCCGATCATGCCGGTCGCCGCGGGTCGCGGTGGATCGACCGCGATGTCCTCGATGGTCCGGGTCGCCGAGTTCACCCCGACCGTCATGGTGTCCTCGGCGACCACGACCGGATCGCTTCCGTCGTGTGGCGTCAGTAGATCCCGCGCCCTGCCGGTAAGACGCAACTGCGTTCCCGGCCCACCGGGCCAGCGCATGTCGATCGTCGAGGTGCGGCGTATCGAACCGGGGCGACGCGCCGGGGCAGCGCCGGACGGGCCGCGTGCCACAAGTCCGAACGGGATGTCGACTGCCATGAAGGTGTCCTCTGCTGTCTACTCGTGTTCCCAGAACTTCGGCACCGACGGTCCCCCGGCCACACGATCGGCGTACATCGCATCGATGTCGTCGTCTCGGTAGCCGAGTTCGGTGAGGATCTCTCGGGTGTGCTGGCCGATCACCGGCGCTGCACGATCGAACTTCAACGTGATGTCGTCGAAGTTCCAGTAGGCACCGGGTTGCTCCATGCGACCGAAGTGAGCGTGGTCGTAGGACGCGATGAGCTGTCCGGTGCGGTTCGCTTCGTCGTCGAAGAACTCGAAGCTGTATTCCTCGCGAACCGGCTCGGCCGCAATGCCGGCGGACCCGAGTTCGACCAGTAGTTTCTCGGATTCGAACACCGCGAGACCCGCTTCGATCCCGTCGTCATCGGCTGCACCCGCTATCGAACGCAACGCCGCGAGCTGGCCGTCGGTCTCGGCGACTACCGCGATCCACCCGTCGGCGACCTCGTAGATACGGCGACCCGGCCCGAAACCGGTTTGCGTTGCATCGAACCGCGGGTACTCGGCGATACTGTTGTCGGCGAGGCGGATCAGCGTCTCACTCTGCGTCGCGGTGGCTGCCGCAAGCAGCGATCCTGATACCTTGGTGCCGCGCCCGGTGCGTTGCTTGTAGTACACGGCGAGCAGTGTTCCGACGAGCGAGCCAAGCGCGGTCTGGACATCGAGGACCCCGAACCGGGAGAACTGCGGAGGATTTCCGGTGCCGCCGTTCTCGACCTCCCAGCCGGCGAGGGCCTGGAAGATCGAGTCGAAGCCGGGACTGTCGGCGCGATCGCCTTTCTCTCCGTAGCTCGTCACGTAGCCGACGACGACGTCGGGTTTGATCGCCCGCAACCCGGCTTCGTCGATACCGAGTTTGGCGGAAGCCTTGGGCCGCTGGTTGTGATGGACCACGTCGGCCCATCCGACGAGCTTGCGCAGCACCTCCTGGCCCTGTGCGGTGGTCAGGTCCACAGCGAGGGAACGCTTGTTGCGAGAGCACGCCTCCCAGTAGGCGGGCTTGTACCGGAGCCGGTCGCCGACGACGGGTTCGACCTTGATGACTTCGGCACCCAGGTCGGCCATCAACATCGGGGCCATCGGCCCCGCGAGGAAGGATCCGAGGTCGAGGACCTTCAGACCCGCGAGCGGCCGCGGATCGGCAGGCTCGTCCGCACGGACGTCGGAGTCGGCTCGCGAGGATTCGAGTTCGGCGAAGACCTCGTCGGTGTGCTCGCCGAGTAGCGGTGCGGGGCGCGTGACGGCGCATGCTGGCTCGATTCCGAACGGGCTGCCGGCCTGGATCGTCCTTCCGTGGGTCGGATCGTCGACCTCGACGACGTAACCGTTGGCCGTCACCTGCGGATCTCGCAACAGCTCCCCCATGGCCAACGCCGGTTCGATCGCAAGATCCGCCGCCCGGAAAACGGGCAGCCACTCGATGCTCGGCCGTTGCGCGATGACGGTGCGCAGATCGTCGCTCGCGTTTCTGGACAGGTCGGTCAGGCCGACGCCCAGCTCCGCGGCCACTTCTTGGACGAGCGGGATGGCGCTCACGTCGATGCGCTCGCCGGGGTTCATCATCTGCAGCCACACACCGTCGCTGCACTGGTACATCGCGAGCTGCGGGGGTGCCTCGTACTTGTTGAGAATCAGTGCCGGGATCGGGTTCTCGGCGTTGTTCCAGGCGAGCGAAGCCGTGTTGAGCATGCCCTGGAGGAGCGAGGTGTGCACCGCACCGATCCGGCCGGTGCCGTCTCGCTGGATGAGGCGCGCCACGATGCCGGCCGCTGCGAGGGACGCTGCGGCCCAGCTCGGCAGCGGGAAGCGCATGGCGATCGGGCCCTCACGGTAACCCCAGAGTTCGCCCATCAAACCGGAGCGGGCCTGCACGAGCAGGTCGTGGGCGGGGCGGTCGCGGTCGGGGTGGTCGACGGGGTACCCGGTGACCGAGGAGACGATGAGATGGGGATGGCGCACCCGCAGCGCCACATCGTCGAGACCGAGTTCGGCAGCGCGCGACGGGGTGAACTCGTGAACGAAGACATCGGCCGTATCGAGCAGATCAGCCAGCTTCGC
>Ga0180218_1000578_pt1 | contig 31050 bp, 27 predicted proteins | sample eDN3rd37CKraftBY_FD_151334 | JGI IMG/M metagenome (GOLD analysis project Ga0180218, IMG submission 151334) | Enriched backyard soil microbial communities from Emeryville, California, USA - eDNA 3rd pass 37_C Kraft BY (version 2) (version 2) | ecosystem: Environmental > Terrestrial > Soil >... | reverse complement strand
AGCACGGACCATGGACTCATCCCGAACAACCGCACCGACAGACCGGTGATCCACAGCGCCGCGGGCGGTTTGTCGACCGTGATGAAGTCGTGGGCGTCGAGCGCACCGTAGAACCACGCCGACCAACAATCCGCAGCCGTGAGCGACGCCCTGCTCGCAGATCTGATCGACGAGACCGAAGTGAGCGAACCGGTCTCGCCGCTACTGGTGCCGTTGGTCAGCCATACGGATGGAAACCGCTCGGCCACAACGGTGTTCGTACCCACCGCCACGTTGCGGCCGTTGATCGGCCCGGGCGGTCTGCTGATCGGCGACGGGGTGAAGCCCGGGCAGAACGGCGGCCTACTCATCGGCAACGGCGCCGACGGTGGGCTGAGGCAGAAGGGCGGCAACGGCGGTCTGCTGTGGGGTAACGGCGGTAACGGCGGCCGGGCCGCCGGCTACGGTCAGCGGGCGGCAACGGCGGCAACGCAGGCTGGTTCGGCAACGGCGGCAAGGGCGGCGACGGTTTAGGTAACGGAGCAGGAGGCAACGGCGGCAACGGCGGAACCTTCCTCGGCAACGGCGGCGCCGGCGGTGACGGGGGCGGAGGCGCCACCGCCGACGCAACCCCCGCCGTCTCCGGTTCCGGCGGCAAGGGCGGCAACGCGGGACTCATCGGCAACGGCGGCCACGGGGGCATGGCGGATTGTCCTTCAACCTACGGGACCGGCGTCGCGGGTAACGGTGGCAACGGTGGCCGCGGCGGAGCCCTCACCGGCGATGGCGGCACCGGCGGTGACGGCGGCGATATCGACGGAGAGCGGGAGTTGGCGTCGACACACGCGGGCGACGGCGGCGCGGCGGGGCTGACCGGAGACGGCGGCCGTGGCGGTCGCGGCGGACTGGGCATCGTGGAAGACGGTGCGACCGGTGGTCATGGCGGCCGGGGCGGTGATGCGGTCACCGGGCGCGGCGGGGACGGCGGCGACGGCGGCCATGGAATCGACTACGAAGGTGCCGGCGGCACGGGCGGCCGAGGCGGCAATGGTGGCAACGCTCCGCTCGGGGTCGGCGGCGACGGCGGCGACGGAGGTTCGGGACGAAGCCTCCACGGCGACACGAGAACGGGCGGCGCCGGTGCCCGGGGGGGTTCGGGTCTGACCAACGGCGCCGACGGCAAGAACGGAGGCGGTAGCGCCGACGACTGAACCCGCGGTTTGACCGATCGGCAATCGCGGGTACTGCACGCGGATGGAGCGGTTGAGCGGGCTGGACGCGGGCCTGTGGTATAGCGAGTCCGCCGCGGTCCCGCTCCACGTCTGCTCGGTCATCGAGTTGGATCCGTCCACGGTTCCGGGCGGCTACAGTTTCGAACGCTTCCGCGACGACCTCGCCGCACGGATGACGGCGCTGCCGGAGATGCGGGCCAAGATCGCCGACAGCCCGTTGAACCTGGATCATCCGGTGTGGGTGGAGGACCGGTCCTTCGACGTGTCCCGGCACGTGAAACGCGTCAGCCTGCCGTCGCCGGGCGGGCGCAGGGAACTCGCCGACCTCTGCGCGCACATCGCGCCGATCCCGCTCGATCGGGCCAAGCCGCTGTGGGAGATGTGGGTGATCGAGGGCGTCGGCGACACCCAGGACAGCGGTGCGCTCGCCTTGATGCTCAAACTGCACCACGCCGCGGTCGACGGGGTGTCGGCGGCAAACCTGCTCAACATTCTGTGCTCACCGGAGCCCGACGCACCGCCGCCCGACCCGGTCGAGGGGCCGGGCGACGCGACGCCCCTGGAGATCGCCGGCGACGGGCTGGTGCGATTCCTCACCCGGCCGCTGCAGCTGGCGAGGGCCCTGCCGGGCACCGCGACGACGGTCGTCCGGACCGTCGTTCGCGCGGTCACCGGGACGGCCATGGCCGCGCCGTTCCGCGCTCCCACAACGCGTTTCAACGCCGAACTCACGCCGGAGCGCACCATCGCGTTGACGCAGTTGAGTCTCGACGACGTCAAACGCGTGAAGAACGAGTACGGCGTCAAGGTCAACGATGTGGTGATGGCGCTGTGTGCCGGCGCGCTACGCGGGTTCCTGCAGGAGCACGATGAACTGCCCGACCGGCCGCTGATCGCCGTGGTGCCGTCCTCGGTCCGCGACCAGTCCGACCGGCCGGGGCGCAATCAGCTGTCGGGGATGTTCTGCAACCTGCACACCGACATCGGAGATCCAGTCGAGCGTCTTCGCGCGATCGCTCAATCGAACGCGCACGCCAAAGAACACAGTTCGTCGCTCGGGCCGACGCTGCTGGTGGATCTGGCCGAAGTGCCGTCCCGCGGGGCGTTCGGGTGGCTGATGAACCTGATCTCGCACACCCCCTTGAGCCACACGGCGATTCACAATCTGGTCTTCTCGAACGTCGCCGGGCCGCCGATGAGGTTATACACCTGCGGCGCCGAGGTGAAGGCGCTGTACCCGCTGGGCCCGATCTTCCACGGTTCCGGTTTGAACGTCACGGTGATGTCGCAGGGCGAGCAGATGAACGTCGGCATCATCTCCTGCCCGCAGCTGGTCGACGATCTGTGGAATCTGGCCGACCGTTTCGAGGCGGAGTTGAAGGCACTGCTCAGCCGTTGACTCCGCGCTGAGGGCTCACGCCACTCACACGTTGTCGCCCTGAGCGCAGAGTCAACGGTCAGGGGTCGAGGGCGGCGCACCCGTCCCGCCACCTTCGCCACGGCACCCACGCTATGCCTCGGGTCCGACACTATCGGCGGTAGCGCAGCGCCTCCGTGCGTGTGGTCGGATCGGCGACGCCGTGATGCGGTACGCGCAGTGGACGTGTCGGACCCACGTTGCGCGCCAGGCGCGGCGACCGCAGCGGCGCCGTCTCGGCGTGCGGCGCGACATGCGGGGGAGGGGTCACGCGTTGCCTGCGGTGCAGCTCGTCGATGCCGTCGGACAACCGGCCGAGATAGCCGATCAACGCCGCGACGTCACCGTCGTCCCACCGTGACAGCACCTCCTCCAGGCCGCTGATGTTGGTCGACCGCTGGTGCTCGAACACCGTGCGTCCGTGCCTGGTGAGCGTGAACCGCGGCGGCGCAGCCGGATCGGTCGTCGGGATGCGCCCGACGAGGCCGTCGCGAATCAGCGCCGACACCCGCTCCTCGACCGGCCGCACGTCGGTGCTCACTGCGTTGGCCAACTCGGGCAGTGTCATCGCACCCGCACCGCCCAGGTATGCGGCGATGACATAGTCGCCGCGGTCCAGTCGATGCGCCGTCGACGACACCCCGAGTGACACCGCGGACTGTCGGCCGACCGCGGTCATGACGTTTTCCAGCCGCTGAGCGCGGCGGCGGATCGCCGACGGGGACAGCACTGGCTCGGCATCGGCCTGCGGCGCCGGGGCCGGGGCCGGCGTGGCCGACGGGATGGTCGCCGCGATCACGGCGGCCACCACGGCCGCGACGCCGGCAATGACCAGTGCGATGCGGAAACCGTTGAGCGACGGGATCATGTGCCCGGCGACGACCACACCGGTCTGCACCAGGACCGCACTCATCGCCGCGCTCGACACCGAGGTGCCCAGCGAGCGGGCCAGCGAGTTGATCCCGTTGGCGGCCGCCGTCTCCGACACCGGAACCGCGGCGTTGATCAGCGTCGGCAACGACGCGAACGCGAACCCGACGCCGATACTGACCACCACCGTGAACGCCAGAACTCCCGCCGTCGAGCCGAGAAGCTGTGTGCCGCCCAGGTATCCGAGCGCGATCACCACGCTGCCGACGACGAGAGTGAACCGCGGGCCGCGCGCGGCGATGACCTTCGCCGCGATCGGGGCCGAGGCCATCATCGCCAGACCGCTCGGTGCCATCCACAGCCCGGCCGCGACCATGCTCTGGCCCAGGCCGTATCCGGTCGCGCTCGGCAACTGCAGGAGCTGGGGGCCGATCAGCGACATCGCGAACATCCCGAATCCGATCGCGATCGAGGCCAGGTTGGTCAGCAGCACCGGCGCCCTGACCGTCGTACGGAGGTCGACCAGCGGGGTCGGCACGCGGTACTGCCACCACCCGAACGCCGCGAACACCACGAGCGATCCGACCAGCAGGCCGACCGTCAGCGGGCTGGTCCAGCCCCAGTTCACGCCCTTGGAGATGGGTAGCAGGAGCATGACCAACCCGGCGGCCAGGCCGACCGCGCCGAGGAAGTCGAAGCGCCCCAGGCTCTTCGACGGCACCACATCGGGAACGAAGAGCGTGAACAGCGCGCACGAGCCGAGCCCGAAGAGCGCCGCGCACCAGAACAGCGCATGCCAGCTGAAGTGCTCGGCGATGACGGCCGACAACGGCAGACCCAGTGCGCCGCCCACCCCGAGGGAGGCGCTGACCATGCCCATCGCGCCGCCCACCCGTTCGGCGGGCAGGGCGGCGCGCAGGACACTGATGCCCAGTGGCATGACCGGGGCACCGAACCCCTGGAGTGCACGTCCGACCACGAGCGGGATCAGCGAACTCGTCAGCGCGGCGATGATCGACCCCGCGGTCAGCAGTACCGCGCACGCGACCAGTACGCGTTTGGCGCCGAACATGTCGCCGAGGCGGCCGAACACCGGTGTCGCGACCGCACCCGTCAGCAGCGTCGCGGTGACCGCCCATGAGGCGTTGGCCGACGACGTGCCGAGGATGTCGGGAAGCTGCGGGACCAGCGGGATGACCAGCGTCTGCATCAGCGAGACGCTGATGCCGGCGGCGGCGAGTACGGCGATCAGCGCCGCTCCGCCTTGCGGCGGCGACGGGCGCTCCACCATCTGAGTAGCCATGGAGTAGTCCTCGAGAAGAAGTCGGGTGCTTGGTCGACGGGCGCAGAATGGCACCGCGGTCGTTGCAATACTTGGGGAACATTAGCACCGGAGCCGTTTCATTAGTCATACTGGTGGGGTGAATCACCCGGTCGCCGCTGCGCCGCATCGCCGTGGCACTCCCGTTCGTGCTGGTCGTCCCACCCGGGAGCAGGCGCTACGGCGTGCCGAGGAACTGCTCGACTGCGCGCTCGAGGAGTTCCTCGACCGGGGCTACGACCACGCCACGATCGACGGCATCGCCGCCACGGCCGGGATGGCCAAGCGCACCATCTACGCCCGCTACGCCGACAAGGAGGCGCTGTTCCGCGCCGCCGTGGAGCGGGCGATCGACCGCTGGGCGGTGCCGGTCGAGGATCTGCATGCGCTCGACACCGGCGACCTGGAAGAGACGCTGATCGCCGTCGCCGCGGCGCGGTTGCGCAGCGCGGTCAGCCCCGACGGCGTGCGGCTGCAGCGGATCCTCAACGCCGAGGCCTACCGCTTTCCCGACCTCAGCCGCATCGCCTACGAGCGGGGCAGTCAGCCCGCGGTGCGGTTCATCGCCGAGGTGCTCGCCCGTCACGCCGCGGCGGGCGGCGTCGCGGTCGACGATCCCGAACTTCTCGGGACGTCGTTCCTGAGCCTCGTGATCGGTGGTCCGGCGCATGGTGTGCTGTGGGGTGCGGTGCTCGACAACGACGCGGTGGCCGACCGCATCCGCACCTGCGTGCGGCTGTTCCTCGACGGGGCGCGGCCCCGCTAGGAGAGTTGTTGTGCGACAGCACCGTAGCGCTCGATCCGCTCGGGATCGCTGAGCGCGTTGTAGAGAACGAGGCGGGTCGCGGTGTCGCCGTACTTGGCCGCGAGTGCGTCGGCGAGCCCGTCCCACGACGACTCCGTCGCGAACGTCGCGATGTGGTCGTCGGTGATCTGGGCAGCCATCCCGGCGTAGTCACCGGCCTTCTGCTTCTCGCGGATGCGTGCGGTCGTACCCTCGAACCCGGCCTCGTCCCAGATGAACGCGTAATTCGGGGTGCTCCCGTAGAAGCTCATACTCGCCCGGACGAGTTCGCGTTCGCGGTGGCGCTCCTCGTCGGTGTCGCCGACGATCGTCATCACCGGCACGATCAGAGCGATGTCTTCCGGTGGGCGTCCCGATTTCGCCGCTCCCTCAGCACGATTGGGCAGCACATGGCGTGAGATGTAGCCCGGCTCGCCGAGGGGATGCACGTGGATGCCGTCGGCCACCTCGCCGGCCATCCGCAGCATCCACGGGTTCACCGCGGCGATGTCGACCTGGGGATCGGGCGCGTCGATCGGACCGGCGCTCCACTGCGGCGTGATGAAGTCGAGGCTGTAGAAGTCGCCCCGGTGGTCGAGCTTGCCGGTCCGGAACGCGCGGAAGCAGGCCTTGACCGCCAGCACGTAGTCGCGCAGCCGCGGACCAGGATGCTCGAACTCGGTGCCGTAGCGCCGCACCACGTGGGTGCGGACCTGCGTGCCCAGGCCGAGCCGGAACCTGCCGTCGGTGGCCTCCTGCAACTCCCACGCCGTTGCGGCGGTCACGAACGGGCTGCGCGGGAACGCGACCGCGACGCCGGTCGACAGTTCCAGACCCGGCGCCGCCTGCGCGGCCACCGCGGCGTTGAGGTAGGCGGTGCGGCCAGTCTCGGTGAACAGCAGACCGGCGAACCCCGCATCCTGGCAGCGACGCGCGAGTCCGCCGATCGACTGCAGGGGTTGCGGAGTCGTCATCACGTCGACGTGCACAGTGCGCACCCTACGTGGCTAGCGCGGGTCGCGAGACTGAACTGGCGCAGGGCCCGTCTCGCACTTTCGCTGCGTGGTTTCCGTCTCGCGAACACGCACAGCGCGCTACACCCCGGCGGGCACTTTCGCGTTCGCCCGCATCTCCCGGCGCAGCTCCCCGAACTCCGAGATCGTCCGCGTGACGACGGTCGCGACCGGGCGGGCGTTGCGGCCCGTCGCCTCGGTCTTGGACACCATCACCACACTGTCGATGTAGGGCTGGATCGTGGTGGCGTTCTGCACCGTCGCCACGATCACCAGCTGGAAGCCGAACTTCTGGAACGCCGACAGCGCCTGCTGCGCGAACTGCGGATCGGATTTCGACAACGCCTCGTCGAGCATCAGCTGCGCGAAAACCGGCCTGTTGTCAGTGCTTTCGGGGCTCGCGAGGTTGAAGCTCAGCGCACCGGCGAGGCAGAACGCCATCAGCTTCTCCTGCTCACCGCCGGAGTTGTCGCCCGCGTTGGAGTGCGTGCGGATCAGCTCCCCGGTCGCCACATCCCATTCCGCGCAGTCGAACGTGAAGCGGTTGCGCACGTCCAAAGCGTCACGCGTCCACGCCTTGTCCTCCGGCGCCGTCGACGCCAACCGGTTCCGCAGTCGCAGGATGTCGGCGTACTGGTCGAGGATCGCCTGCTTGTCACCGAGTCCGACCTCGGCGATCCGCCGCGAGATCGCCCGCACGATCTCGGTCAGCTCCGCCACCGCCGTCAGCGACCGCGGCGTCGCCCGCAGCGTCAGCCGGGTGCCGCGGTTGAACTCCACCGCGCCCAGCCCGGTGTTGACCCGCTCGATCTGCTCGGCGATGCGCCGCGCCTCCTGCTCGGCCACCCGGCGCAGGGTGAGGATCGCATCCGGTGCCTGTTCGGTGACCAGCCGCATCATCCGCTCGTACGCCTCGGGCAGCTCGCGCTCGTCGATGTGGCGGCACAGCGCGACGTAGTCGTGTACGCGTTCGTCGAAGTTGGTGCTGTCGTTGGGAATCGCGTCCGGGAACGCGGTGTCGAAGGTGTTGAGGATGCGGGCCAGCTCGTCGTAGGAGCGACGGCGGCTCTCCCGCAGTTGTTCGCGTTCCTTCTTGATCGCCGCGAACAGCGCGTCGCGGTGCGGTTCGGGGTTGAGCAACTCCAGCGCCACCGGCACCTGCCCGGCGTACCGGTGCAGCAGTTCGGTCAGCGGTTCGGAGACGAACGCCGGCTGCAGGCGCTCCTGCAGTTCGAGCAGCTGGGTGCGCCGGGAGTCCAGATCGTCGCGGCGGGTCTGGATCGCCCCGCGCCGCGTCATGAGAACCTGGATCTGCGACCAGCATTCGTCGGCGCGGGCGTTGAGCGCCTCGATGTCGGGGTTGTCGGCGAGCAGCAGCTCGTACTGTTCGCGCAGCCGGTCGGCGTGCCCGTCGGCGGTCTCGACGTCGATGTGGCTCCACTGCGGGAACTGCTCGCAGATCGCCTTGCACGCCGCGGCCCGGTCGCGCCACCGCTGCCGCTGGGCGGCGATCTCATCGGCGGCGCGGCGCGCCTTCTGGTATGCCTCCTCGGCGGCGGCGAGGTCGATGGTGAGCGCGTTGATCTTCGCCGACACGTCGCCCTGGTAGAGGTACTCGGACTGTTTGAGCGGCCGCCGGTCGTCCTTGATCGCCACCCGATCGGAGTCCTTGTACAGGCCGGTGTCGGTGACCGCACGACGGAACCGCGAGAACACCTCCGGGGTGTCGACGCAGACGTGGTCACCGGCGGTGGTGACGATGTCGACGGCCTCGGCCGCGCACGGATGTGAAGGGTCGACCGGGAACAGCCTGCCCGCCAACGTGTTCGACTCCGGGTCGACCGGCTCGGCGCCGTACAGTTTGGTCCGCACGTGGTGCAGCGCCAGCCGGCCGCGCATGTTGGTCTCGTTGACGAACCGCAGCACCTGGTTCCAGTGCTGGTCGGGGACCAGCAGCCGCAGCCCCGGTCCGCGCAGCACCTTCTCCACCGCGATGCGCCACCGCGTCTGGTCGGGTCGCAGATCCATCAGCTCGGCGACGTACGGCAGCTCGGCGGCGTCCACGCCGAGCGCCGCGCAGATCTGCTCACGCATCACCAGCGCGAACTCCGGCAGCGCCGAGCCGACGTGCTCGACGCGTTTGAGCTCCTTGGCCGCGTCGTCACGCGCGATGCGCGCCGCCTTCTGCGCGTACTCCGCGTCGGTGGACGCCTCACGGTTGCGCTCCACCTTGGCCAGCAGATCGGTGGCCTCGGTGAGCAGCTCCTCGCGCAGGTTCCAGAACTCCTCGGCGGTGTCGGGGACGTCGAGACCCTGCGCGCTGACCGCGTCCTCGTAGGCGCTGCGCCGGCGCGACACCTGCTCGGCCTCGGTTTCGGCGGCGGTCACCTGTGACTGCAGCGGTCCGATGCTCGCGCTGTTGCCGCTGATCTGCGCGTTGAGCGAATCCGCCTCGGCCTTGGCGAGATTCAGGCTGCGCGTGACGTCCTCGTACTCGTTGTCGAGCTGGTCGATCGTGGTGTCGAGCTGCGCGATCTGCGCCGGGCACTGCGCCAGCCGCACGTGGTCGGTGTAGGTGCGCACCATCGGCAGGTCGACCAGGTCGATGATCCCCAGGTCCGAGGACTCCGAGGCGTAGCGCTGCTGGATCTTCTCGATGTCGCCGAGGATCTTGCGTTTGCGCTGCGCGACCGCCAGCAGTTCGCGGGCCTCCACCAGCGGGTCGATCTGCTTGAGCGCCTCGGGCAGCCGGGCCAGGCTCTCGGGTTCGTCGAGCATGAACTCGCGCACGAACTGTTCCAGCCCGCCAACGCTTTTCAGCGACTTCGCCTTGCCGAGTAGCTGCTGCGCGGCGTCGGAGGCGCGGATCCCGATGGTCGCGTACAGCTGCGCGAGGTACTGCGACTCCACCTTGGTGGTGAACCGCCAGCCGTGCTCCTTGAACACCCCGGTGTCGAACCGCCCCGCCGCCCAGCGGTTACAGACGTCCTCGATGTCGAGGTCGCCGTCGCCGATGACGAAGCGGCTCGACGAATCCGACCGGGACTCGCCGGTCAGCCACTTGAGCACCAGCCCGGTGACGGTGCGGCCGGTGTCGCCGGTGTAGGTGACCGCGACCGCCGACCACGCGGTGCCCTCACCGCGCAGGTACATCACGCGGCTGGTGCCGCCGTCGCTGCGCTGCCCCCACGCACCGCGCACGTACTTGTCGACGGTGCGCCGCCCCGCGCTGGAGCCTGCGGCGGTGTTGTCGCCCGACGCGTTGAAGTTGCGACGGTTGAACGGCAGGAACCCGAGCGAGATCGCGTCCAGCAGTGACGATTTGCCGCTGCCCGACGCGCCGGCGATCAGCGCGCCGCCGGGACTGAACGGGATGGAGTGGTAGCCGTCGAACACACCCCAGTTGATGATCTGCAGCCGGGACAGGTGGAACTGTTCAGTCAACGTAAACCTCCTCGGCCGGCGCGCCGCCGCCCAGCAGCTGTTCGAACTGCTGCTGCAGTTCGGTGATCACCGAGGCCGTCATGACGGCGTTGATCACCGGGCTGATCGTGTAGCTGTCCTCGTCGTCGCGGCTCTTCCGCAGAATTTCCAACCCGGCCAGCCGGGCGATCGCACCGTCGATGCGCGCGGTGAACGTCACCGTGTCGCGGTCGGTGTCGTTGAGCACCCCGGAGAACAGCCCGTGCATCTCCTCGCGGCTGATCAGCACCTTCTGCCCACCGGCCGCGCGCATCATCTGCGCTAGGTGCAAAGCCAGGATCGAATCGTAGGTGCCGAGCGGTTCGCGCCGCAGAAGCTTGACGCCCCTTGCCGATTCGTAGCTGGCCTGTTCGACGAACGCGACATCGGTCCCGTCGACGATGCGCAGGATCAGGTCGAGCTCGGATAGGCGCACGCTGAGCTGCTTGCGGTATTCGAGCACCCAGCTGTACAGGTCGCTGTCCGTCTCGGCACTGATGTAGCGGCGGGTCAGCAGGTTCTGCAGCGCCCAGCACGCCCGGTCGGGCAGTTCGGAGACGTCGCCGTCGAACCGCGGCCTGCGCTGGTGCGGGGGACGGGCGTTCTGGTCGACCTGGGGGAGTTCGGAGAACGCGGCGAAGTCGGCGTCGGGTTCGGTGGTCACGTGGCGGCTCCCACACTGATCGGTTCGGTGAAGACGAGGTCGGGGACGGCGATCTCACGGTCGCGGCCGTCGAGGGATCGGAACCGCACGCTGGTCGATGCCGGTTGCCCCTCGAAGGGTTGTTTGAGCGCCCACGACCACAACACGATGACGTGCCCCAGGTAAGCGTTGTCGAGCATCCCGACGGCGTCCGACAGCGACACCGGCAACGCGCGGTTGAGCATCTCCGACATCGCGGGCGCATCGACCTGTGTGGTGAGCGCGGCGAAACTGCTCAGATCCAGTTCTCCCGCAGCATGTTTGGCGGGTTTGGGCGCCGACAGGTCGCCGATCTTGAAGCTCAGCGCGCCGACGGAGCTGATCGCGTGGCGGGCCAGCGGCAGCTCGATCTCCAGCCGGGAGTCGGTCAGGCTGGACTTCAGCAGGTTGCGGGCCGCGCCGATCGCCTCGTTGAGCTGGCGCGCCACGCCGCGGCTCTGCTCGAGCGTGCCGAAGGCGGTGAACCGCTTGACCCGCTGTGCGCAGCGCTGCTGGATGCGTTCGACCTCGTCGATCTGGTGGCCGACCAGTTCGAAGAACCCGGCCATCACCTTGCGCAGCGCCGGGTCGAGCAGCGGCAGCGCCTCGGCGACCGCGGCGACGTCGGCCTCGAACTCCGCGCGCTGGTCGGGGTCGTTGATCATCCGCAGGAACGCGCGGTGGCTGTCGCGGCCCTGGGAGTCCCAGGCCGCCTGGTAGTCGGCGTACATCTGGCGCTGCCGGTCGCGGTATTCGGCGTTGCTGTCGATCGGCTCGTCGAGGGCGGCGGTGGCCTGCTCGATCATCGAGCCGTACTGGCCGATGTCGGTGATCAGCCGTTCCATCTGCATGGCGATCGCGCGGGCCTCGTCGTAGGCGTCGGTGACATCGGGTTCCGGGCGGGTGCCGGTTTCGAGGTCGTCGAGCTCGGCCTGCAGGGCCGCGATCTCCGCCTCGATGCTCTTGCGGATGCGGGCGGGGTCGTTGCCGACGCGGATCGCGACCTGTTTGAGCCGCGACGCGATGCCGTTGATGGACCCGCCGGTGGCGAGGGTGTCGTTGCGACGCATTCCGCGCAGGAAGTCCAGCGCGCGGCGGGCGTCCTGGGTGAGGTAGCAGATGTTCTGGTCGCTGCGCTCGTCGACGATGCGGTGCAGCCAGCCCTGGCTGGCCCACGACTTGATCAGCGCCAGTCCGGACTGCCCGTCGGGGTCGAGGTCGTGCAGGTCGCGCTCCAGGCGCACCACCAGCTCGGTCTCGGCGACGACCCCGTCGGCGAGGTGGCGCTCCATGAGCGTGGCGTACAGCGCCAGGTTGTGGGTGGCCAGCAGCCGGATCGCGCGGGATCCGTGCAGGTCGCGGTTGAGTTCGAGCAGCTCAGCCGACGACAGCCCCCTGTTGTCGTCCACCCGCATTCCTCGATCTGTCCCCGTCTGCGCCCGTCGCCGGCCGGACGCCCCAACATAGGCGATGGCGCCGACATCGGCCGTGTCGGGGGATCAGCGCCCGACCAGCCAGGCGAAGAAGTCGTCGGCGCAGAACACCGGCTTGCCGTACTCGTGGGCCTTGCGCGCTTTGCCCGACTGCGTGCCCGCCTCGGCGGTCACGAGGACGTCGCAGCGGGTCTTCGACACCGTCTTGACCGGGACGAGCCCGGCCGCGGCGGCCAGCTGCTCCATCTCGGGCCGCTCGACGATGCGTCCGGTGCTGTCCTGCGCGGTGCCGGTGAAGCAGATCCGCGTCCCGGGGATCAGCGTCGCCGTGATGTCGTCGCCGTCCCCGCACAGCCCGGCCGTGTCGATCTCCACACCGAGCAGCCGCGACGCCTCGGCGAGCCGGGCCGCCACGTCCCGTGGCAACCGCACCCGCTCCGCCGCCGCCCGCAACTGGTCGGCCACCGACCGCCGTGCCGCCGGGTCGTCGGCCGCGTCGAGGTCGCGGGTCGCGGGTCTGCCCAGCAGCACCGCACCGACGTCCCGGCTGATCCTCAACACCGCCGACAGCCCGGGCAGGTGATCGGCGGTCGGTGTCGGGGCGTCGGGGTCGCGGCTGACCAGAAACCCCGCCGTCTCAACCGAATCCGGGTCCTCGAACGGCGAGGACCCGGTCTCGGTGTGCCGCCCGGTGTGCGCCGCCAGGGCCGATTGCGCCCGCTCCAGCGCGGTGCGTCCGGTGATCCGGGCGCCGCGCAGCTCGACGCCGAGCGGCATCGCCGTGACGTAACCGAGGCGTTTGAGCTCGAAGTCGATGAGCCCGAGTTGGTCGTCGATGCCCGTGCCGACCGGGGTGCAGCCGGCCAGCATCGGCGCGATCACCGCCCATGCCTCGCGCAATGTGGGCGCCAGCAACACATCCGACACGCTGATGCCGTACGCGGTGCGCGCATCGGCCAGGTCGCGCTGCGGGTTGATCAGCGTCGACACCGCGGTGCCGTCGTCGAACGCCACCGCCAGCTCCACCGGGCGCGGCCGCGACATCCGGCCCTCGTCGCCGACGGTCAGCATCCCGATCGCGCAGTACCGGCGTGCGCCGGAGTCCTGCGCCGCGCTGCGCAGGAACCGGGCGATGCGCCGGTCGGTCTTCAGATCCTTCGGCAGCACAGGACGTTTCAGCACCAACCCGGACAGCGAGGTGCAGCGGCTCAGTGCGACGTAGAGCTGACCGGTCGAGAACATCCCGCCGGTCAGGTCGACGACCACCCGGTCGAGCGTCTGGCCCTGGCTCTTGTGAATCGTGATGGCCCAGGCCAGTTTGAAGGGCAGCTGGGTGTAAGAACCGATGACGTCGCGGGTCAGCGAGGACCCCGACACCACCGGCCGGGTGGCCTCCCAGGTGTACGGGGTGACCTCGGCGACGGAGCCGTCGGGGAACTCGACCTCGACGACGGCGCCGTAGCGGTCGTAGCCGACGCCGACGACGCGGCCGATGCTGCCGTTGACCCAGCGGTCGCTCTGGTCGTTGTTGAGCATCATCACCTGTGCCCCGACCTTGAACCGCAGCGTCTCCTCGACGGGCGGGTCGAACAGCGACAGGTCCCCGGAAGCCGTTGCCTGGTGGACCATCTCGTCGCCGGGCAGCCGTTCGAGGTGCTGGCGGTTGCGGGCGGTGACGAGTCGGTTGGTCGGTGCCAGCGTCAACCAGAACTCGTGCTCGGGCGGCGCGAAGTCGGAATCGGTGCGGGCGTTGAGCTCCTGCTGGGCGTGGCCGAGCAGCACGCCTTCACGAATCTCGTTGAGAATGGCGGTCATCCGGTCGTCGCCCAGTTGGCGGAACACCGTCGTCAACGAGACGGTGGGGAACTGGTCGCGGTCGAAACTGCGGGCGGAGAAGAAGTAGGGGGTCTCGTAGGTGGTCGTGAAGAACTCGGCTTCGTGTTCGCTGACCACGGGCGGGAGTTGGTAGAGGTCGCCGACGAGGACGATCTGCACGCCGCCGAACGGCGTGCCCGGCACCGGGCCGAACCGCTCGAGCGCCGCGACGACCATGTCGAAGACGTCCGCGCGCACCATCGACGCCTCGTCGATGATCAGCGTCTGCAGCGACGCCAGCGTCTTGGTGAACCGTCCCGGCCGGTAGGCACCGGAGCGGATGTCGTCGAGCGTGGTCGTGGTGCGGAACCCGAACAGGCGGTGGATGGTGTAGCCGTCGACGTTGAGCGCGGCGATTCCGGTGGGCGCGACCACCACGACGTTGCGGTCGGTGTCGGCCATGAACCGCCGGATCAGCGTGGACTTACCGGTGCCCGCCTTGCCGGTCAGGAACAGGTGGCGGCCACCGGCCAGGCGGCCCAGCGCGTGGCGGAACTCGTCGGTGAGGACGATGCCGGCCATTGCCGCACTGTAGCGCGGCGCCGGCGCGACACGGCCAGACAGGCGGCACACTCCCGGCGGCCCGAGGTTCGCGGCTCGCAGCGATCCGGCGGTGAATACTTGGCCGGTGACGCGCGAACCGCCCCGCAACTGGATCCGTGACAACGGCCTGCTGTTTGCGTGCTTCGGCCTGTTCGCGGTGTTCTTCGCCGGCATGATCGTGTCCGGTGCGGCCACCTACAACCAGGAGCAGCACGACCACGGGTCACACGACACCATCTCGGTCGTCGCGTACCTCACGACCGGCCATTTCCTCGAGGCGACCTTCGAGAACTGGGAGTCGGAGTTCCTGTAGATGGGGATGTACGTCGTGTTGACGGCGTTCCTCTACCAGCGGGGCTCGGCCGAGTCCAAGCCGACGGGCAAGCGGGCGCCGCAGGACGCGAACCCGCTCGATGCGCGAATCACCGCCACGACACCGTGGCCCGTCCGCCGGGGCGGCTGGATGCTCAAGGTGTACGAGAACTCATTGGCCATCGCGTTCTTCGCGTTGTTCTTCGCATCCTGGGCGCTGCACGCCATCGGCGGTGTCGCGGCGTACAACGAGGAGGGGGCGCAGCACGGCCAGGCGCCGATCTCGCTGTGGCGGTACCTCACCACCTCGCAGTTCTGGTTCGAGTCGATGCAGAACTGGCAGAGCGAATTCATCGCGGTGGCGGCCATCGTCGGCCTGTCGATCTTCCTGCGCCAGCGAAGCTCGGCAGAGTCCAAGCCGGTCGCCGATCCGCACCGCGAGACCAGCGCGTAACTCAGCGCTGAGGAGGTTCCGGTTCGCGCGTCAGCGTCCACGTGGTGACCCGGTCGGTTCGTGGGCACGGGTTCACGTATCGAGGTCGGTGATCCCGCCACGCCAGGCGTCGAGAACGCCGTCGCCCTGCGCACGCACCCGCTGCCGCGCCTCGTCGCAATCCATCCCGGACATGAGCAGGTCGCCGTAGTCGGTGTCGACATGGCGGACCGAGGCGGCGACGGCTTGGCGGACGGCGGCCGGAGTCGACGCGCGGCGGGCGTGCCTGGTCCGGCGCACCGCGGCGTGGTAGGCGATTGCCGCGGCGCGCGCGGTGGGGCAGCCGGGGAACTGCTCGCGGATGGCATCGGCGAACTCACCGCGGAACTGCTCGTCGACGGCCGCCCGGCGGTGTGTGCGTGCGCCGGCGTCCTCGAGGCACTGGCGGCGGGGTCGCCGCTGGTGAACCGGCGGCCGCCGTAGTCGGTGTCCCACGGCTGCAGGTTCTGGCTTCGGGCCCAATCCTTCAGGGCGTCGAGTGCCGCGGCGACCTGCGCGGGCTCGACGGACACGCAGAGGGACAGGGCGGTGACATGGCCGTAGAACCAGCGGGGGACGTTGGCCTCGGCGAGCCACCCGAGACCGACCAGGACGTCGAGGGGCGTGACGAACTGCCGCTCGGCCAGTGCGGCTTCGGCGATGCGTGCGACCCGGGTGTCCAGTCCTGCCATGGTGTGCCCGAGATTAATTCGGGGGGTCCGACACGTCGGCTGCGCGTCAAGGCCGAAAGGTCAGCTCCACAATTCGCCCAAGCCACTCAACGACATCCAGCCGAGATAGAGCGTCAGGAGCCACACCGACGTGTACGCGGCGCCGCTCACCGAGGTGATCGCGGCCATCACCACAAACGTCGGCGGCTACATCACCTACGCGGGCCGCACCGCCTGCTCGAAAAGTTATGACGAACATCGCGCCGAGCAGTGCTGTCCTCGCCGATTCGGGTGGCGATCCGGTGTCCTTGGCGGTCAGTTCCTGCGGCCGCGGTCGTCCTACGTGGGCATGTGTCCTGTCCCCGGCTTGGGGGGTCTTTGCCCTGTTATGTAGCCGTCGCGGCACGACGGCGGTCCGTCCGGACGCCTGCACGGCAGCCCAAGCGGGTTCAGCGCTAAGGCCATGCGAGACCTATGTAATCCACAACAGTATTGACGTATACACAACGACCCGATAACATCTCCGTTTTGTGAGCCGCGCCACAGGCGCTGGATTGGGTGTTTGACCGCGTCCGTTGGGCCGGGGCCGGTCGCGCGGCTGATCCGCCCTGCCGATAGTTGGCAACGCTGTTGTCCCGCCGACCGTTCTGACCGCAGAAGGAGCTGCCATGTCCCGACCCGTGCCGAAGGATGAGGAGCAGGTGATTGCTCGGTCAGCGTTCCGCAAAGCGGCGGTCCGGCTGGTCCCCTTCATCGCCCTGATGTTCTTCATCAACTTCCTGGACCGAACGGCCATCGGGGTGGCGGGTCCAAACGGGATGAACGTGGATCTCTCCCTGACCGCCGCCCAATTCGGGTTCGCATCAGGGATTTTCTTCATCGGATACATCCTGCTCGAGGTACCGAGCAACATCCAGCTACACAAGGTCGGCGCCCGCCGATGGTTGTCCCGGATCATGGTGTCCTGGGGCATCGTGTCCCTGCTGTTCACCTTCGTGCAGAGCTCCGGCCAGCTGTATGTGCTGCGCTTCCTGCTCGGAGTCGCCGAAGCCGGCTTCACGCCGGGCGCAGTGCTGTTCCTCACGCTGTGGTTCCCCAAGCGCTACCGCATGCGAGCGCTGATGGGCTTCTATCTGGCACAGCCGATCACGCTCATCCTCGGGCCCCCGATCGCCGGCCTGATCGTGCAGAACCTCGGCGGCCTCCTCGGGTTCGAGGGCTGGCGCGTGATGTTCCTGCTGGTATCGCTGCCGGCGATCGTCATCGGCGTCGTCGCCTGGTTCTACCTCACCGACAGCCCGGCGCAGGCGCGCTGGCTCTCTGATGATGAGAAGCGTTGGTTCCAGCGGGAATTGCAGGAGGACGACAAGACGCGCCAGCAGGGCAACCGCCACGGCAAGCTGTCCGAGGCGTTCAAGAACCCGAAGGTCTTCGCGATCGCCATCGCCTACCTCGGGCTGAACTACGGCGTGTACTCCCTCGCGTTCTTCCTGCCGACCATCGTCGCGGGCTTCGAGGAGCAGTTCAACACCAGCTTCTCGGTGGTGGAACGCGGCATGATCGCCGCCATCCCGTATGTCCCCGCCGCCATCGCGCTGGCGGTTTGGGCGAGCTTCAGCGCAAAGCGCGGGTTCCGGCAGTGGCACGTCGCCCTTCCGCTGACGGTCGCGGGGCTCAGCATTCCGGTAGCCCTCTACATGCCCAGCCCGTCGACCACAGTGGCCGTGGTGGTTCTCACCGCCTGCGGCACCGTGATGACGTACTCGCTGTTCTGGTCTCTGCCGACGACGTTCCTGACCGGAGCCGGTGCGGCCGCCGGATTTGCGCTGATCAACAGCATCGCCAATCTGGGCGGATTCTCCGCGCCCTACGTCACCGGGCTCCTGCATGACGCGACCGGCAGCTTCCGGCCGGGCCTGTTCGTCAGCGGTGCCGCCCTGCTGATCTCCGCGGCGATCGTCATCTCGCTCAAGCTGCCCAGGACGGCGGCCCAGGAACCCGAAGTCCCGCAATCGGCCTCCCGAGTCGATACGGACGAAGACCCCATCCGCGCAACGACATGAACTGGAGTAACGAAATGACATCCGCGAGCCTGATGGGCCGTACCGCAATCGTGACCGGTGGCGCGCGTGCCCGCGGGATCGGCGCCGCGGTGGCGCAGACGCTGGCACAGCAGGGCGCCACCGTCGCTCTCACCGACATCGCCCGCTGCGAGGACGAACTCGCCAAGACGTGTGCCGCGATCAACGCCGACCTCCCCGAGGACCGGGTGTTCCCGGTGACGGCCGACGTCACCGACACCGAATCCTGCGACGCGGCCATCGCGACCGCCGCCGCATTGACCGGTGCACTGGACATCCTGGTCAACAACGCGGGAGCGCCGCAGGGAGACGACCGGAAGGACCTGGCAGAGGTCACGGACGAAGCCTGGGCATTCGTCCTCGACGTCAACCTCACCGGCGCCTTCCGGATGACCCGCGCCGCGCTGCCGCACCTGCGGCGCTCGGGCCGCGGCCGGGTCATCAGCATCTCGTCGGCGGCGGCGATCCGCAGCCTGTCCGATCGGGTCGCCTACGCGGCCTCCAAGGCCGGGCTCCTTGGGATGACCACCTCGCTCTCGGGTGACGTGGGCGCTGACCGTGTCACCGTCAACGCCATCTGCCCCGGGTCGATCGACACTGGACGTGATGTCGTGCGCCCGGCCGATACCGCGACAGGGCCGGTGTATTCGTGGACACCGCTGGGCCGGGTCGGCATCGCCGAGGACATCGCCAACACGGTGCGCTTCCTCGCCTCGGACGAAGCGGCCTTCATCACCGGCCAGGCGATCGCCGTTGACGGCGGCCTGTCCACCACCATCCGGCGGTGACGGTGAGAGGGTCCGCTGACACCGCACTGTTGATTCAGGGCCACCAGAACGATCTGCTCCACGAGGATGGGCGGTTGTGGTCGGCGGCATTGGCCGAGCACGCCGCGAGCCGTTCCGTGGTGGCCCACATCGCCGAGCTGATCCGGCATTCCCGGCAACGTCAGCACCTGGTGGTCCACGGCCTGTTCGTCAACGACGGTCAACTTCCGAACAACGCCGCGCTCTTCCGGGGTATCGCATCCGCCTCGGGAGTGACGGCCGGCAGTTGGGGAGCCGAATGCCTTGCGGCGCTGGCACCCGAGGCGGATGACGTGGTGGTGCACAAATGCCGGGAGAGCCCGTTCGTCGGCACCCCGCTGGACCTGATCCTGCGCCAGGTCGGCGTGCGCCGATTGATCCTGGCTGGCGCCACGACCTCCATGGGGATCGAGACCGCCGCGCGTGCCGCCGCAGACCTCGGATATCACGTCGTGGTCCCCGAGGACGCCTGCGCCGACCCCACGCCGCAGGCGCACGACTCGTCGATCCGCCACACGCTGCCGGCGCTCGCCGGCGTCACTGCTACCGCGACACTCCTCGCCAGCTGACTGCCATAGCGAAGGGGGCCGGACACCCGTCCGTGCTCGGCCCCTTTCTCGGCAGAGGTTACTAAGCTTGCGCGACCTTTTGCATTGCCACGGTGGTGATCTCGGTGTCGCCGTCCCAGTGGCCGCCGCTGCAGCCGATACCGCCGACCACCTCACCGTCGATCTCGATGACCTGGCCTCCGCCGAACACGACGAGCCGGTCGATACCCGTGGCGGCGCCCACCGATAATTGTTCGTCACTGGTGACGATCTCGAACCACTTGTGAGTCGAGATGCGGGTCGTCGCCGCTGTATAGGCCTTGTCGAGCGCGACGCGCATGGTCGACGGATTGGCCGTGTCCATACGGGCGGTGGCCACCTCGATTCCGGACTCGTCGACGACGGCGATGCTGACGGATTTGTCCAGCGCGCGCGCGTGTCCGAGCGCCGCGTCGATCAGCGCCTGCGCGGCGTCGAGGGTGATGCAAGCCTTGGTGCGGGTCATCTTCATTGAACGACGTCCTCACGTGACGGTAGGTTGCTGATGATGCCAAATCTACAACGTAGTTGTAGTATCTACAATAGTTTGCGGCGTCGGGAGGAGCGCGGTGGCCGAGGCACGGCAGGTCGTCGGTGCGGGTCCGGCGTCGTTGACGATGACGGTCCTGATGACACCGGACATGGCGAATTTCTCGGGCAACGTGCATGGCGGGACTCTTCTGAAATTGCTTGACCAGGTTGCCTATTCGTGTGCTTCACGCTACGCGGGCACCTATGTGGTCACCCTGTCGGTGGACCGGGTGCTGTTCCAGGCGGCTGTCCACGTCGGTGAGCTGGTGACGTTTTCTGCCTCGGTCAACTACACCGGTAGAACGTCGACGGAGGTCGGCATCCGGATCGATGCGGAAAACATCCGCGACGGCACGCGCCGGCATGCCAACAGCTCGTACTTCACCATGGTGTCGGTGGACGCGGACGGTGAGCCGCTCGCCGTCCCACCGTTGTCGCCCTCCACAGACGTTGCGAGGCAACGCTTCGCAGACGCGAAGCGGCAGCGAGCAGCGCAACGTGCTGCGTTCAGCCCGGTGCCGGTCGGGACAGACGTCAGCGAACAGTAGTCGGCTGGCGTCCTGACAGCCGCGCCGTGACCTCGGCCGCGGCGACGGTGAGGCGTCGCCCGATCTCGTGGAGTCGTTCCTTGTCCACCCGGTTGACCGGACCGGATATGCCGATGGCTGCGATCGTGTGGGCGGTTTGATCGAACACGGGTGCGGCGGCACACCGGATGTCGAGGTTCAACTCCTCGTCATCGGTGGCGTAACCGTTGGACCGAGCACTCGCCAGATCCGCTTCCAGATCCGCGCGGGTAATCCTGGTGTGGGGTGTGTAGCTTTCCAGTGGCTCGGTGATTACGCGGTCGAGTTCCACCGGGTCCGCGTACGCATAAAGCGCCTTACCGGTGGCGGTGGCGTGTATGACCGGCGACGAACCGATGTCGGTCTCGACGCTGAGTCGATTGGGCGCCTTCACCTGAGCGACGTACACCCCCCCTGCCGGCGTCCGTACGGCCAAGTGTGCCGACTCGCCGGTCTCGACCGACAATCTCGCGAGAACGTCCTCGGAAGCTTGCCGAACGTCGAGTTGCCGCATGGCCTGACCGGCGAGCTGAATGGTGCGTGGGGCCAGTCGGTAATGCTTGGTGTTCGGGTCCTGCTCGATGAAGCCGTGGTGGATGAGGATCTTCGCAATGCGGTGGGCATTGCCCTTATCGATCCCGATCGCCGCTGCCAGCTGAGTCACACCCTGCGGACCGCCACTGCCCAGGCATTCAAGCACCGACAAGCCGGACAGCAGGACACCGCCACGATCTTCAGCCGTCGTCATGCTCAGCAGTGTACAGTCGTTGCCGATCTGTCAACACTCATTGGTACAGGGCCGGTGTCTCCAAGACGTCCACGGGGACCCGCTGCCCGGTGCGGTAGGACTCCACCGCAGCGGCGGCCACGTGAGAGGTGACCAGACCATCCCAGGCGGACGGACCGGTGATCCGGCCTGAGCCGACCCCCGCCACCCATGCCGCCAATTCGCGTCGGTAACTCGCTCCGAACCGCTGACCCCAGTTCGCGTCGACCCGCTGGTGTACCTGGCCCGAGCGCCGCACCATCGGTCCCTCGCCGATGTGCGTCGACGCGGTGCCCTCAGACCCCACGACCTCACACCGCACTTCATAGCCGTAGGTGGCGTTGACGTACATCTCGACGTCGGCGAGCACCCCCGAGGCGGTCTCGAGCAGGATCAGCTTCGGATCGGCCAGGTGCGGAGCCTTTGGTGTGGATGTGGGGACCAGGACGTTGACGGCGACGATCTCGTCGTTGAGGAGCCATCGGAGTTGATCGATCTCGTGAGTCAGGGAATCGTCCAGGCTGTTCTCGCTGACGTACGTCGGCCGTACCGAAGGATTGCGGTGTACGCAGTGCACCAGCAGCGGCACGCCGATCTCGTCGGCGTGAACGGTGGCGACCAATTCAGCGAGGTGGTCGTCGAAGCGGCGCATGAAGCCGACCTGGATCAGCCGGCGTCCGCGGGCAACCTCCGCCTCGATGATCTGCCGACCGTCGGCCACCGAGGGGGCCAGTGGTTTCTCGCAGAGCACGGGCAAATCCCGCTCCAGGCATGACAATACCTGCGCTACGTGGAGGTGGCCCGGGGAGGCGATGATGACGCCGTCGACCGGGCATCCGTCGAGCATGGCCTCAGGATCGGTGAAAGTGGTTATGCCGAAACGGCGTTCGTGACGCTGCCGGGAGCCTTCATCAGGGTCGCACGCCGCGACGACGGCCGCTCCTGCGACGTCGTTGACGATGCGCTCGACGTGGTCGCTGCCCATTCGGCCCAGCCCGATGACCGCGACCCGCACCGGATCCGATTCCCGCTGCGACGCAACCGGGACTTGACGGGTGGCTGTTACGTGGCTCATAGTTGGCACGCTACTACGGCGTTGCGGAATAGGCAACGAGCCGAGATCTAATGAAAGTGGGGTCCGCGGTGACATCAGACCAGCGACTTCAACCGCCCTCAGCAGGGAACGAACCGACCGCGCCGGCTGCCGGCCACCGCCGGGCCCTGCTCGGCGCATCCGTCGGCACCGCCCTGGAGTGGTTCGACTTCCTCCTGTACGGAGCGCTCGCCGGAATCGTGTTCCCACACGTGTTCTTTCCGTCGTCGTCTGACAGCGCCGCGCTGCTGCAGTCCTTCGCCACATTTGGAGTCGGCTTCCTGGCCAGGCCGCTCGGCGCCGCCTTCTTCGCGCGGCTGACCGACCGCGCCGGACGCAAGAACACCATGGTCATCACTCTGATCATGATGGGCGCGGCGTCTCTGGGGATTGCCTGCCTGCCCGGCTATGACGTGCTCGGTGTCGCGGCGCCGGCGCTACTGGTGGCGCTGCGCTTCCTGCAGGGTTTCAGCGTCGGCGGCGAGGCCAGTTCGGCACAGATAATGGCGATGGAGTTCGCCCCGAGCAACCGGCGCGGTCTCTACGGCGCGCTGGTCAACATCGGCAACCCCGTCGGTCAAGTGCTCGTCGGCAGCTTCGTCCTCATCGTCGGCTTCACGCTCGGTGACGAAGCGCTCAACGACTGGGCGTGGCGACTGCCGTTCGCCGCAGGTGCCCTGATGGCCGTCGTCGGGTACCTGATCCGGCGCCACCTCAACGAGTCGCCGGCGTTCATCGAGGCGAAGAAGATCGGCGCCGAATCGTCGTCGCCGCTGCGCGAGGTGTTCGCGAAGGACTGGAAGACCGTGCTGCGGATGGTGTTCATCTGGGCGCCCAATACGGCGTGCAGCTACGTCGTCGTCACCTACGCGCTGTCCTACATGACCCGTGAGCTCGACATCTCCTCCAGCACCACGTTCGGTCTGTTGTTGACGCTGAACGCCTTCGGTGTGGCGCTCGTTCCGCTGGGCGGCATCCTGTCCGACCGGTACGGGCGCAAGCCGGTGATGCGCGCGTGCCTCATCATCGCGATGACCGGGATCATCCTGCTGTTCCCCTTGCTCGGCACCAAGTCCCTACCGCTGATGCTGCTCGCCATGCTCATCGCCCAGGGTGCGCAGCTCACCGCGGTCGGCGTGATGGCGGCGCTGTTCGCCGAGCCGTTCCCCACGTCGATCCGCTACTCCGGGCACGCCTCGGTGTACACGCTCAACAACCTGATCGCCGGGGGGACGGCGCCGTTCGTCGCGGCCGGATTGTTCGCGGTCACCGGGACCAACTGGACTCTGGTGGGTCTGGTCGTCGGGATGTACGTGCTCAGCCTCATCCTGCTGACCTTCGCGCCGGAAACACGCTGGCTGCCGTTCCGCACCAACCACAGCCTCGACGAGCAGCCCGCGCGCAGGACCGCCGTCGAACCGCACGCCTGACCTCGCCACCGAAAGGAACCAACGTGTACACCGCAGTCCATTCGGGCCTGCTCGGCGAACTCCCCGTCGTCGATGCCGTCAAGCGGATCCTCGACGCCGGCATCGACCGCGCCGAACTCAACGGCGAAGAACTGCCCTGGACCGGGCCGCACGTCGACCCGGCCACCCCGGCGGCGACCCGCCGCGCGCTGGTCGGCCTGGGTCCGTACCACGCCCTGGCCGCCCACCATCGCGACTTCGGGCACCCCGATCTTCAGGCGCGCAGCCAGGCGTTGACGTGGACCCGCGGCATGCTGGAACTGGCGGCCGATCTCGGTATCGGTTTCGTCCACGTCATTCCCGGGGCGAACGGCGACGTCGACGGAACACTCGCCGCGCTCACCGAGTCGGTCGAAGCAGGCCAGAAGCTCGGCGTCACCGTGGCCCTCGAGGCGATCGTGAACCAGGCGCTCGCCACCACCGCGGATGTGGAGCTGGCCGTGTCGAAGGTGCCGAACCTACGGGTCAACTTCGACGCTTCCCATTTGCACGTGCACGATCACGACACCGTGGCCAGTGCGCGCCGTCTCGGCCCGTGGGTGGACCACGTCGCCGTGAAGGACGCCAGGGGTGTGCCGGAGGATTTCGCGTTCACCGCCTATGGGGCGGGTGAGATCGACTTCGACGCGATCCTCGTCGAACTGTGCAAACACGGATTCGACGGTGGGTTGTCGATCGAGCACGAGTCCCACTGGTTCGACGGTGACACGCGCTCCGCCGACGAGGTCCTGGCCGAGGCCAAACTGGTGCTGGACGGCCTGGTCAGCCGCCACCAGAACTCCGGCGTGACCGCGGGGGGCTGATGATGCACTCCCGCAACGACATTGGCGAGATGATCGACGCGACGCGGGCGGCGCTGATCATCCAGGGCCTGCAGAACGACGTGTTCGACCCCAGCGGGGCGCTGTTCAGCCCCGCGCTGGCGGAGATCATGGCCGGGCAGCGCACGCTCGACAACATCGCCCGGCTGGCCGAGGCGGTGCGGGCCGGCGGCGGCGTGGTGATCTACATGAACTACGTCATCGAACCGGACGGGGCGGGACAGCCGGCCACCGCGCCGGTGTTCCGCAACTTCGTGGCGTCGGGCGGTGTTCGGCGCGGCACCTGGGGTGCACAACCCTTCCACGGCCTGCCCCCGCAGCCCGGCGATCTGGTGCTGGAGAAGGCGCGGGTCAATCCGTTCTACGGTTCAATGCTGTCGCCGATGCTCGAGGGCAGGGGCGTCACCACGGTCCTTCCGGTCGGCACGCAGACGCACATGGGCATCGTGGCGGCATCACGGTACGCCGCGGACGCCGGGTACCGCGTGGTGGTCGCCTCCGACGCCACGGCGTCCGACGAGGTCGAGAAGCACCGTGCCACAGTGAACTACGCCTTGGTCAACGTGGCGGAGCTGGGCGCTACCGCGGAGGTGGTCGAGCAACTTCGCGCAGCGCGTTGTTTATACGGCAACCACGTTGTAAGCTCGAGTCATGTCGTCTGACCGTCTGGAACGAGCCCAGGCCATCGCCGCCGCCGGCGGGGTCCGGCAGGCCCTGGCCGCCGGCACCCTGCCCCGTCGCTGCCGCATCTCCCTGTCAGAGGCGGTCGTGATCGGGCTGCTCATGCAGGATGTGCGGCTCTACGTCGGGGTGTTCGGCCACGGCTCGACCGATCTCGCCGAGGCGCTGCGCGTCTACGAGCAAGCAGGCGTGGTGCGCACCCATGCGGTGCGCAACGAAGTTGAAGCCGCCCACATCGCCACCGCCCTGCGCTGGGCCGTAGGGGAAAAGGCCGCGGTGGTGACCTCCATCGGACCGGGCGCACTCCAGGCGTTCGCGGGCAGCCTCGCCGCCGCCAGCGACGGTATCGGGGTCTGGCACATCTACGCCGACGAGACCACCGAGGCCGAGGGCCCGAACATGCAGCAGATCGGCTCGGGTGGGCAGGAGAACTTCCTGCGCCTGGTGTCGGTGATGAGCGACGCCTACACACTGCACACGCCGTGGGCACTGCCCGAAGCGTTGCGGCGGGGATCGATCGCCGTCGACCATCCCTATCGGGCTGCGCCGTTCTACCTGCTGCTGCCCATCAACACCCAGCCGCAGATCGAGGATTTCAACCTCGCCGCCCTCCCGACCCCGCAGCCGACCCGATTGGGCGCTGCCGCCGGCGATTACGCCGGCGCGGCCGCCGTGCTGTGCGACGCCGACCGGGTGGTGATCAAGGCCGGCGCCGGCGCGCTCGAAGCCGGCGAGGAGATCGCCGAGCTCGCCGATCTCGTCAACGGATTCGTGGTGACGTCGCCGAGATCGGCCGGAGTATTGCCCTACGAGCATCCACGCAACTGCGGGGTGGGCGGATCCAAGGGCACCATCAGCGGCAACTTCGCCATGGAGAACGGCGACGTGCTGCTGGTGGTCGGCGCGCGCGGAGTCTGTCAGTCCGACATGTCGCGAACCGGGTACCCGAAGGTCACGCGCGTCATCAACGTCAACGCCGACGTCGCGGATGTCAACCACTACAACCACACCATCCCACTGCACGGCGACGCCAGAGCGACCCTGCGGCGACTCATCGAACAGGTGCGCTCGGAGGGCGGCGAGTCTGCCGGCTTCGACAATTTCTGGGCGCAGGAGTGCCTGGCCGCACAGGACGAGTGGCGCCGGTTCAAAGCCGAGCGGATCAAGAAACAGGTTCTGTTCGACGAGGTGTGGAACCGGGAGGTGATGACACAGCCGGCAGTGATCGACGCGGTCAGCAAGTGGGCCCGCGACCGTGAGATGCGCGTCTTCTTCGACGCGGGCGACGTGCAGGCCAACGGATTCCAGATCGTCGAGGATGAACGTCCCGGCCAGACGTTAACCGAGACCGGGGCCAGCTACATGGGTTTCGCGACCAGCGCGGTGGTGGCCGGCGGAATCTCGGCCACCCCGTTCCCCACCGTGGCGCTCACCGGAGACGGGTCGTTCACCATGAACCCCCAGGCGCTGATCGACGGGGTGGAGCACGGCGCGCAAGGCATCATCGTCATCCTCGACAATCGCAGGCAGGGCGCCATCTCGTCGCTACAACGGGGTCAGTACGGCGTCGACTACGCCACGAATGATTCGGTGGCGGTTGACTACCGAGCATGGGCGGCGTCCGTCGCGGGGATCACCGCGCTGCACGGCGGCTATCGGCCGGAGGAACTCGAGGCCGCGCTGGAACAGGCCGTCGGGACAGGTGGTCTGGCCGTCATCCACGTCCCGGTGTACTTCGGCGACGACCCGCTTGGCGGAATGGGCTCCTTCGGCCGCTGGAACGTCGGCAGTTGGGTCGCCGAGAACACTGCCCTTCGACACGAACTGGACCTCTGATGACCACCTTCCCGACAGTGCCCGCCAGCCAGTTCATCGCAGGTGCGTGGCGTGACGGGCGCGGCACCGCCACGCTGGACGTGATCGATCCGGCCACCGAGAAGACCGTCCGGTCCATCACGGTGTGCTCGGAGGCCGACGTCGACGAGGCCGTGGACGCCGCCGCCGACGGTATGGCGGCATGGAAGAACACCGACGCTTGGACCCGATCGAAGGTTCTGCGCACGGTGGCGACGATCCTCCACGAGTGGGCGCCGCGGGCCGGCGAGGTGATGACCACAGAGCAGGGAAAGCCGCTTCGTGAGTCCATCGCCGAGTGGCACGCCACGGCGGACCAGTTCGACTGGTATGCCGATGAGGCGCGACGAAACTACGGCAGGCTGGTCGACGGCCACCACGTCGGGCATAGGATCATGGTCCGCCGCGAGCCGATCGGGATCGTCGCCGCGTTCGCCTCGTGGAACTTCCCCGCCCTGCTGCCGTCCCGCAAGATTGCTCCCGCGCTGGCGGCCGGGTGCGCGGTGATCGCCAAGCCGGCCGAGGAGGCACCGTCGTCGACGCTGCTGATCGCCGAGGCCTGCCGACTGGCCGGGGTGCCCGACGGTGCGGTCGCGATGCTGGTCGGAGATCCAGGCATGATCAGTGCGCGGCTCATCGGCAACCCTCTGGTGCGCAAGGTGAGTCTCACCGGCTCGGTGGGCGTCGGCAGGACACTGATGCACCTGGCCGCGGACTCGCTGACCCCGGTGTCGCTGGAATTGGGCGGTCACGCTCCCGTTCTGATCTTCGCCGACGCTGACCCGGTATCCACCGCGCAGATGCTGGTGGCTTCCAAGTTTCGCAACGCCGGACAGGTCTGTGCCTCGCCCAGTCGGTTCTTCGTGCACCGCGCGATCGCCGAGCAGTTCGCCGACGCCTTCGCCGGCACGGCGGCGCAGCTGACGCTGGGCTCGGGTCTGGAAGATTCCACCGACGTCGGTCCGCTGACCACCGAGTCCCGCCTGGAGGCGGCCGCCGCGCTGGTGGGTGACGCCGTGTCACGGGGCGCCGAGGTGCGCACCGGCGGCCGCCGCGCCGCGGACCGCGCCATCGGCTATTTCTTCGAGCCCACGGTCCTGCTGGGAGTCGACGGCGGGGCGCGAATCATGAGCGAGGAGCCGTTCGCGCCGGTGGCGCCGATCGCCACCTTCGACTCGATGGACGAGGCGTTGACACTGGCGAATGCGACGGAATTCGGTCTGGCCAGTTACCTTTTCACCAAGGACCTGGCTACCGCCCACCTCGCCGCGGAGAACATCGCCGCGGGGATGGTTGCCGTCAACACCACCTATCTGGCGACGGCGGAGGCGCCGTTCGGCGGCGTGAAGTCCTCGGGATTCGGCCGCGAGGGGGGCTCGGAGGGCATCGCCGACTACTCGACCGCCAAGTACGTCAACATGGCGATCGCGTGAGCGAGAATCAGGCGCGGGGCCTTTATCGCGGCCTGACCAACTACGGCGACGCCGAGTTCTCGCGTTATCTGCGCCGTACATTCGCCCACTCCACCGGACGTAGCGTGGAGCTGCTGGAGCGTCCCGTCATCGGGATCGCCACGTCGAACAGCGATTTCAACAACTGTCATCGGCAGGCGCCCGAGCTGGTGGAGGCAATCAAGCGGGGTGTGCTGGCGGCCGGCGGCGTTCCGATGGAGTTTCCGACGATCTCGCTCGGCGAGGGATTCCTCAACCCGACCTCGATGCTGTTCCGCAACTTGATGGCCATGGACGTCGAAGAGTTGATCCGAGCCCAGCCGATGGATGCGGTGGTGCTGGTCGGCGGCTGCGACAAGACGGTGCCGGCACAACTGATGGGCGCGTTCTCGGCGGGCCGGCCGGCCATCCAAGTGGTCACCGGACCGATGATGACCGGCCGCTACGAAGGCGAGCGGCTCGGGGCCTGCACGGACTGCCGTCGCTTCTGGGCTCGGTACCGTGCCGGTGAGATCGACACACCCCGCATCGAGAAGGTGGAGCGCAACCTGGCGACCACCGCGGGCACCTGTGCGGTGATGGGTACGGCCAGCACCATGGCCTGTCTGACCGAGGCGCTCGGCATCGCGTTGCCGGGCAGCGCAACCGCACCCGCGGTGCACGCGGACCGGTTGCGCTTCGGTGAGGAATCCGGCCGGGTGGCGGTGCAATTGGCTGCCAATGACACCGTGCCGGGGGGCATCGTGTCCCCGGCGTCCTTCCGCAATGCGCTTCGGCTGCTGCTCGCCATCGGCGGCTCCACCAACGCGATTGTGCACCTGACCGCCATCGCCGGCCGGATGGGGTTCGAGATCAACGGCGATCTGCTCAACGAGTTGTCCGAGATCACCCCGGTACTGGTGGATCTCAAGCCGACCGGCGACCACTATATGGAGGACCTGCATGCCGCGGGCGGAGTTCCGGCGATTCTGCGGGAGCTGCGCGATCTGCTCGAACTCGATGCGCGCACGGTCACGGGCCAGACCCTGGGCGAGGTGATCGACAAGGCCGATCCGTGGGTGGACCGCGCCGTCGTGCGATCGATGGCTGATCCGATCCAGCCCGAGGGCGGGCTGGTGGCGTTACGCGGCAGCCTGGCCCCCCACGGCGCGGTCATCAAACGCGCCGCGGCCGATCCCACTCTGTTCGAGAAGACGGGGAGGGCCGTCGTCTTCGATTCGCTGAACGACCTCGCCGAACGCATCGACAGCCCGGACCTCGATGTGACCGCCGATGACTTCTTGGTGCTGCGCAATGCCGGCCCGAAGGCGGCCGGAATGCCGGAGGCCGGCTACATCCCCATCCCGAAGAAGCTCGCGCAGCAGGGAGTCAAGGACATGGTGCGGATGTCCGACGCGCGGATGAGCGGAACTGCGTACGGCACCATCGTCTTGCACATCTCGCCGGAAGCCGCCGAGGGGGGACCGTTGGCGTTGGTGCGGTCGGGCGACATGATCGCTCTGTCGGTCAAGCGGGCTGCGCTCGACCTGCTCGTCCCGACAGAGGAATTGGAGCGTAGGCGTGCCGAGTTGCCTGCACCGACGCGCGTCGCGGCGGTGAGTGGCTACCGGCGGATCTTCGTCGATCATGTGTTGCAGGCCGACCGCGGGTGTGACTTCGAATTCATGGTCACGTGTGGCGACCCACAGCACGATCGTGGGTCCCGAGTGGGTCGGTGACGCCGTCGAGCCAGGTGAGAATGTCGTCGACGTGCGCGGTCACGCTGCCGGCTTTCCCTCGGTTCATTCATCACCGGAGAGCAGGAATAGCAGGTGGCCGACGTCGAGCGGTGGTGAATCGGCGGTGTCCCACGGCTTCGAGCGTTGGCCGCGGGCTTCGTGCAGGGCATGGCGTCCACTCCGACACGTCGGCTGCGTCAAGGCCAAGGGGTCAGCTCCACAGTTCGGCCAGGCCGCTCATCGACATGCACCCGAGGTACAAGTCAGCAACCACACCGCCACACCGACGACCTTGAGCCACAGCGGATAGCGGTAACCGCCCATCAGGTCGCGGCGCATCCACGCCACCCACACCACCACGGTGAACCCGATGGGCAGGATGAGCCCGTTGAAGGCCCCCCGAAAACCAGGAGGGTGACCGGGGCCGCCCCTCTGCGCCCCGGCCTGCGCCGCCGCGGCGTAGAAGTCGTTGCCGTAGCCGTTGATCGACAGATGCCACAGGTACAGCACAGCGGTGACGGTCAGCAGCGTGACCAGGCCCACGCGCTCCCACCGCGAGG
>Ga0180218_1000577_pt1 | contig 31111 bp, 26 predicted proteins | sample eDN3rd37CKraftBY_FD_151334 | JGI IMG/M metagenome (GOLD analysis project Ga0180218, IMG submission 151334) | Enriched backyard soil microbial communities from Emeryville, California, USA - eDNA 3rd pass 37_C Kraft BY (version 2) (version 2) | ecosystem: Environmental > Terrestrial > Soil >... | reverse complement strand
ACCCGCCGGACGCGGCGATCAATGCGAGACGTTGATCGGCCGAGGCGAGTCGTTTCGCGCGGCCGAGATGCAGCGGCCGGCCGTGGTGATCGAAAATCGCCAGCACCGGATGCGCGGTCTCGGCCATGCGCAATGCGTCCCGGATCGGCACCAGCCCGCCGGAGGCGGTGGTCACGATGCCGGTCGCGTCCTCGAGTTGCCTGACGGTCATGGTCAGGATGGCGGTCACCGGCAATCCCCGGTGGCTGCCCAGCACACCCGACGACAACATCTGCCGCAGGGCGACTTTCAGTCCGTCGTGGTTGCGTTGCACCGCGGTGCGGGTGTCGCGGGCCGCGGCCTTGGCGAGCGCGTCGCGGTCCAGGGTCTCGGATTCGACATCACCGGAAGGTGATTCGGGGTCGTCCGGATTGTTCATGCCAGGCCGGGCGAGTTTCGCCAGCACCGGTTCGAGCAGCGCCCGGGTTTCGGGGTCGATGAGCCCGGAGATCGGGGTCATGAGATCGACGCCTTGTTTGCCGATCCGCAGACCGCGCCGTCGCTTGCGTTCCTTCTCGTCCGGAACGTCCCCGTCCGGATTCAGATAGGCGAGCAGATGCGCCCCGATCTTGGCGACTTCCTCGGGCGTGACCGAGCAGGCCGCGTCCGCGAGGATCTGCTCAGCGACGGTGATCTCGTCGAACCCGACCCCGTGCGGCACCTTCCGCATCACCTTCGCGACCGCGGCGACATGATCCGGTCCGATCGCCCCAGCCCGCTGTGCCGCGGCGGTGGCGGGCAGTTCCGGTTCCATGTCCTCGCCGTCGAGGGAATGCCAGGTGCCGACCTTCTTCGCGCCCTTGACCCGCCGGGCCGCGTCGGCGCCGGAGATCCGCAGCGTGCCGACCAGGAAGTCGTTGACCGACCGGCACCCGAGATGCCCGGGAATCATGCGTTCGGTGGTTTCGACGATCAGGCGATGCCCGACCGCCGAGGCCTTGCGCAGGGTGGTTTCCAGGCGTTGCAGGACCTCGACGATGTCGTCGTTCGACAGGCCGGTCAGGTCGTCGCCGAGCAGGCCGTCGACGGCGGCGTCGAGCGCGGACAGCCGCGCCCCGACCTCGCCCCCACGCACCCTCATCGAAAGCATGTTCGAATCGTAGCGACGGGGTCCGACAGAAAGCGCTGAACGAGTCGACCGCCGGAATTCCGTCTAAGGTGACTGCACATGGAGCCATCCGAGGTGCCCGCGGTCCAGGCAACCTACCGCCTGCAACTGCGGGGCGACGGGCTGCGATTCGACGACGCCGCAGCGCTCGTCGACTACCTCGCCGAACTCGGGATCAGCCACCTCTATCTGTCCCCCGTGCTCACGGCGACGGTCGGATCGACCCACGGCTACGACGTCACCGACCCGGCCACGGTCTCCGATGCACTCGGCGGCCGCGCCGGGCTCGAAGCACTCGCCGCTCGCGCGCGCTCCCGCGGCATCGGCCTGGTGATCGACATCGTGCCCAACCACGTCGGCGTCGCCGACGCCCGCCAGAACCACTGGTGGTGGGATCTGCTGCAGCACGGGCAGCAGTCCCGGTACGCCCGGCACTTCGACGCTGATCGGGAATCCGATGGTGCCGACGGGAAGATCGCGCTGCCCGCACTGGGCTCCGGCGAGGGCCCCGACGACCTGACGGTGGATCGCACCGAGCCGGAACCCATGCTCGCCTACTACGACAAGCGGTTTCCCGTCGCACCCGGCACCGACACCGGAACCGCCGCCGAGGTACACGAGCGGCAGGCGTACCGGTTGGTGCCGTGGGACTCGGGACTCGTCGGCTATCGGCGGTTCTTCACGATCGACGATCTCGCGGCGGTGCGCGTCGAGGATCCCGTGGTGTTCGACGATGTGCACGTACAGGTCGCCGCGTGGGTGGCGGACGGACTGGTCGACGGAATCCGGGTCGACCACCCGGACGGTCTCGCGGACCCGACCGGATATCTCGTCCGGTTGCGAGCGCTGCTCGGGCCGGACCGCTGGCTGGTGATCGAGAAGATCCTCGGCGCCGACGAACCGCTCGATCCGACGCTGCCGGTGGACGGCACCACCGGGTACGACGCGTTGAACGAGCTCGCGGCCGTATTCGTCGATCCGCGAGGTGAATCGGCTCTGACCGAACTGTCCCGCAGGTGTACCGGCACGGCCGAGGACGCGGCATGGTTCCACGAGCAGGAGGTGCAGTCGAAACGCGCCGTCCTGACCGAGGGACTGGGACCGGAGGTTCGCCGGCTCGTGCGTGCGGTGCGGCGCGACGCGGGCACGGCCGGTGTCGACTCGAATGCGCTGCGCGAGGCGGTGGTCGCGGTCGCGGCGGCGCTGCCGGTGTATCGGGCGGACTATGCGCCGCTCGCCGGCATGCTGCCGCGGATCGTCGGCGAGGTCGCGGGTGCTCGCCCCGAACTCGAGGCAGCGCTGCAACTGCTCGTCCGGGCGTTGTCCACGGGAGGGGAAGCGGCGGCCCGGTTCGGCCAGGTGTGCGGCGCCGCGACCGCGAAGGCGGTGGAGGACCGGCTGTTCTACCGTGCCTCCCGGCTGATCTCGTTACAGGAGGTCGGTGGGCAGCCGGGACGGTTCGCAATGCCGGTCTCGCAGTTCCATCTGGCGTGGCAGGAGCGGGCACGGCGGTGGCCGCAGGCGATGACCGCCCTGTCGACACACGACACCAAACGCAGCGAGGACGTCCGCGCCCGCATCTCGGTACTCTCCCAGGTCGCAACGCAGTGGGCCGCTCACCTGGCCGAGTGGGACGGTCTCGCACCGAGTCCCGACCCCGCCTTCGGATCCTTTCTGTGGCAGACCCTGTTCGGAGTGTGGCCCGAGGACGGAGTGGTCACCACCGAGTTACGCGGACGGGTCCACGAGTACGCGCGAAAGGCACTGCGGGAAAACGGGACACGAACGACGTGGACGCAGGTCGACGACGGGTTCGAGGCCGCGGTCGCGGGCTGGATCGACGCCGTGATCGACGGTCCGGTACACGACGCGATGACCTCGTTCGTCGGCTCGGTCTCCCGGCACGTCGCGGCGGTGTCGCTCGGCCAGAAGTTGCTGCAACTGCTCGGACCGGGGATTCCCGACGTGTACCAGGGCACCGAACTGTGGGACGACTCGCTCGTCGATCCCGACAACCGGCGCCCGGTGGACTTCGACACCCGCCGCCGGCTGCTCGCCCACCCCGAGGCGGCGCCTCCGAAGTTCCGGGTCGTACGCGAGGCGCTGCACCTGCGCCGGGCGCGGCCGTCGAGTTTCGTCGGCGGCGCGTACGTGCCGCTGGTCGCGGCGGGTCCCGCCGCCGGCCATGTCCTGGCATTCGGACGTGGACCGGCCGCCGACGACCTCGACGTCGTCGCGGTGGCCACGCTCCACACCGTGGCACTCAGCGACATCGACTGGGAGGAAACGGTTCTCGATCTTCCGTCGGGAAGCTGGACGGATCGGCTCACCGGCCGGGCCTTCACCGGCTCGGTACCCCTGAGCGAGATCCTCGGCACGCTGCCGGTCGCGGCCATCGCCCGCGACGACGGGTGAACATCGCCCGCGACGGGACGGACCGAAGGTGTCCTCTCGCGGACGATCGTCCGTACTGTCGAACCTTCGTTACGAGCGCCTCGCGGGAGTGCTAGGTTTCACACATGACCGCGGAGGGGGCCGCTGTGTCCACACGTACCGTCGCTCGTCAGTGCACCCTGTGTGAGGCGCACTGCGGAATACGCGTCACCGTCGACCACGACAGGGTCACCCGCATCGAGGGCGATCCCGATGACGTGCTCTCGCACGGCTACATCTGCCCGAAGGCCACCGCGCTCGCGGATCTGCACCACGACCCGGACCGGCTCCGTCGCCCGATGCGACGCGTCGGCGACGGCTTCGAGGAGATCGGCTGGGACGAGGCGTTCGCGCTGGCCGGCGAACGGTTGCGCGCCGTCCGGCGACGGCACGGTCGCGACGCGATCGCGATGTACCTGGGCAACCCGGCCGCACACAGCTCGTCGGTCGTCTACGGCATCGCGCTGCGTGTCGCCCTCCTCACCCGCAAGTTCTATTCGGCGTCCTCGATCGATCAGTTCCCGCAGGAGTTCGCGGCGTGGAAGATGTTCGGCTCGAACGTGCTGATGCCGATCGCCGACATCGACCGCACCGACCGACTGCTGATCCTCGGCGCCAATCCCGCGGTGTCCAACGGCTCGATCACCACGATGCCCGACGCCCGCGGCCGCATCGCCGCGATCCGGCGCCGCGGTGGATCCGTGGTCGTCGTCGACCCGCGGCGCACCGAGACGGCGCGGCTGGCGGACGAGCACGTCGCGGTGCGTCCGGGCGGCGATCCGTACCTGCTGCTCGGCATGCTGCACACGATCCTCGCCGACGGCACCGGCCCGGCACCGGGCACCGTGCCGCTGACCGGCATCGAGGACCTCGCCGAGCTGGTCGCACCCTGCACGCCCGAGGCGATGGCGCCCCGCGCCGGGGTGGACGCGGACACCATCCGGCGCCTGGCCCGCGACCACGCCGCGGCCCGGTCCGCGATCGCGTACGCCCGCATCGGTGTCTGCCATCAGGTCACCGGCACCCTCACCCACTGGCTGGTGAACACGCTCAACGCCGTGACCGGAAATCTCGACCGGCCGGGCGGCCAGATGTTCGCGACGCCACCGATCGACGCGGCCCGTCTCGTGCGGCTCTTCGGTTCGGGCTACGGCCTGTGGAACAGCCGCACCGGCGAGCACAAGTCGTTCCGGACCGAACTGCCGGTGGTGGGTCTGGCCGACGAGATGCTCGGTGACGTAGCGGGTTCCGGCGGCCCCGTCCGCGCGCTGGTCACCTACGCCGGAAACCCGGTGCTGTCCACCCCGCAGGGAGGCCGTCTCGACGAGGCCCTCGAGGGTCTCGACTTCTTCGTCGCGGTCGACATGTACCTCACCGAGACGTCCCGGCACGCCGACCTGATCCTTCCGCCGGTGTCCCACCTCGAACGCGAGGAATTCGACTTCCTGTTCCCGGTCTTCTCCGTCCGCAACAACGCACGGTTCAACGCTCGGGTGTTCGAGCCGGCGGCGGACGCGCTCGAGGACTGGCAGATCCTGTCGCGCCTGGTCCTCGAGGTGCTTCCGCTTCCGTTGCGGTCGCGGCTGACTCGTCCTCTCCGCGCCCTGCTCGATCGAGTCAGCCCACTGCGGCTCGGTGCGCTCGGTGTCCTGACCGGCCCGCACGGTGTGCTGCGCCGCGGGCGTCGGGGGTTGACACTCGGGAAGATCCGGCGTTCCCCCGGAGGAGTCGACCTCGGGCCGCTGCAACCGCGGCTGCGGTCGCTGCTGGCCACCCGGGACCGCCGCGTGCACGTGGCGCCGCCGGAGTTCGTCGACGAGACACGCCGCCTGCTCACCGAGACCGAGAAACCTTCGCAGGAAACGGAATTCGACCTACGCCTGATCGGACGCCGCCACCTGCGGTCGAACAACTCGTGGCTGCACAACATTCCGACGATGGTCAAGGGCCGCGACCGGTGCACGGTCCTGATGCATCCCGACGACGCCGCGTCCCGGTCGCTCGTCCACGGCCAGCCGGTGACCGTGCGCTCCCGGATCGGCAGCATTGTGGTGCCCGTCGAGGTCAGCGACGAGATCCGGGCCGGTACCGTCGCGATTCCGCACGGCTGGGGTCACGACGAGAAGGGTGTCGGCTGGTCCACGGCCGCCGCCCACCCCGGCGCCAACGTCAACCTGCTGCACGATCCGGCGGTCACCGACACCTTCACCGGCAACGCCGCAGTCAACGCGACGATGGTGAACGTGGCCGCGACGACCACCGCGGGCACCGCCGTCAGACCGTCCGATTGACCGTGCGGATGCCGACCCACAACCCGACCGCACACGTCGCGAACGCGGCGACGAAACCCCACGCGACGTCGCTGTCCCACAGCGTGCCGGTGAACAACGCACGCTCGGCGTCGACGATGTAGGTCAGCGGGTTCACCTTGGCCGCCGCCTGCATCCACGCGGGACCCGAGTCGAGCGGCAGCATCATGCCGGCGAGCAGCAGCAGGGGGAAGATCACGGACTGCTGGACGCCCCAGAACAGCCACTCCCGGCCCTTCGCGGCCAGGCCCAGCGCGTAGGACAGCGCACCGAGACCGATCCCGAAGATGCCCAGGATCAACAGGCCCACGAGCACCTGGATCGGATAGAAGGCCAGGCCGAACGGGATCGCGGCGACCGTGATGAGCAACGCCTGCCCGACGAGCGGTGCGAACTCCTTCAGTGCACGGCCGACGAGGATGGACGAGCGGTCCAGTGGTGTTGCGAGGATGCGTTCGTAGGCACCGGTCATCAACTCGTACAGCAGGTTGCCGCCGACCATGCCGGTGCCGAAGATCGCGATCATCACGAGCACACCGGGCAGGAACCACTGCAGCGCCGTATCCCCACCGATGCCACCGGCGCCGAGCATGCCGTCGAGCAGCGGACCGAACAACGCGAGGAACACCAGCGGTTGCAGCAGCGAGAAGATCAGCGTGAACGGATCGTGCAGCACGACGAGGATCTCGCGCGTGAACACCGCCCCGGTGTCGTGGAGCCACTTGCGTAGCCGCGAGCGATCTTCCAGGACATAGGATTCGGCCGCGGTCCGGTCGATCACGTAGGTCATGCCGCCTCCTCGCGCAGGGACCTGCCGGTCAGATTGAGGAACACGTCGTCGAGCGACGCGGGTTTCACGTCGGTCGAGGTGACGGACACGCCCGCGGCGTCCAGGGCTCGCATCAGCGGCGGAACCAACTCGGGGCCGTTGCGTGTGCTGAGTGCGAGCCGCACCGCACCCGTGCCGGTCACCGATTCGGTCACGGAGACGACGGCGGACGGCAGCACCGACCGTGCGGTCGCCGGGCTCTGCCCCGCGGCCAGTTCGACGGTGACGACATCGTCGGCGTAGTCCCGTTCGAGCACCTCGGGTGCGGCGTCTGCGATGACGGTGCCGTGGTCGATCAGCACGATCCGCTCGGCCATCGCGTCGGCCTCGTCGAGGTAGTGGGTGGTAAGCAGCAGCGTCATACCGTTCTCCTCACGCAATCGCAGGACGTGCTCCCACAGATTCGCGCGGGCGTGCGGGTCGAGGCCGGTGGTGGGCTCGTCCAGGAACAGCAGGCGCGGATGGTTCATCAGTCCCATCGCGACGTCGAGCCGGCGGCGCTGTCCGCCCGAGAGGGATTGCACGGTGCGCTTCTCCAGACCGGTCAGTTCCAGCGCCTCGAGCAGGTCCGCGGCACGTCGTTTCGCGACGTCGCCGGGGACGGAATAGAACCGCGCCTGGTTCCGCAGTTCGTCGCCGACCCGGTACGAGTAGCCCCCGGCGTTGCCCTGTCCGACGTATCCGATGCGGGCCCGCACCGCGGCCGGCTCGCGCACGACGTCGCGGCCGGCGACCTCGGCGGTTCCGGAGGTCGGCGTCAGCACCGAGGTGAGCATCCTGATGGTGGTGGACTTTCCGGCGCCGTTGGGGCCGAGGATCGCCACGAGTTCCCCTTGGGCGACATCGAGGTCGATGCCCTTGACCGCCTCGACGGTCTCTTTCCTGCGGCGAAAGGTCTTGGTCAGTCCTCTCGCCCGAATCGCGTTTCCCGTACGGTGTACCGATTCAGTCACAGATTTGACGGTACGCTGTACGAAAAGCACGCGCAACGGCATCTTCCGAGGAGTTCGAGTGGTCGAGATCGATCCGGCCGACAACACCACACCCCCGGCGGGCGACAAGCGATTCGCACCCTTGTGGGAACCGCCGGCAGCTCCGACGCGTGGCCGGCCCGCGCGCGTGAACCGCACGCAGATCGTCGACGCCGCGGTCGCGATCGCCGACGAGCGCGGACTCGACGCGGTGTCGATGCGCTCGGTCGCGCGGGCGCTCGGCGTCGGCACGATGACCCTCTATTCGCATGTGCCGTCCCGGGACCATCTGATCGATGCCATGATCGACCGCGCCTACGCCGACCTCGCACTGCCCGACCCGGAACTGCCGTGGCGCACCGCGCTCGAAACCTATGCGCGCGGGTACTTTTCGCTGCTGCGGACCCATTCCTGGCTCCTCACCGTGAACACCTGGCGAATGCCGTTGGCACCCCACGTCTTCGACGCGGACGAGGCCGCCTTCCGGATCCTCGTCGACACCGGCCTGACCGCGAACCAGGTCGTGGAGACGATCGGCATCGTGCGCCAGGCCGTGTCCGGGTTCGCGCGCGCCGCCGCTGCGGAGATCGCCGACGAACGCGACCAGGGCACCGACTACGAGGCGTACTGGTCCGCGCAGACCGACTTCTGGGAGAACACCTTCGACCCGGCCCGCTACCCGACGATGACGCGGTTGTGGACGATGGGGGCGTTCGACGACGCCGCCACTCCGTTCGACCTGCGCATCGGCGGGCTGCTCGACACCATCGAGCTGCTCATCGAGCGGGCCGGGGACTCCGGTAGCGCTGTCCCGTCGTTCGACGAGTGCGTGCGCATGTCCGGACCCGACCCTGCCGGGTGTGCGGACGTCGACACAGCCGACGCTTGAGCTCCGAGCTTCCGCACTCCCCCGCCGGGCTACGCAGGCGTCAGCGCAGCCGAAGCAGACTCATCGCCATCGCCGTCCCGGATCCCCCGAGTTCGCTGGTGTACCGGCGGATCACGTCGATGTCGTCCGCGTGGGTCACCCTCGGCGACCCTGCGACGACACGCGCCTCCGCGATGCGCCGGGCCAGTTCCGTGCGCTGCTGCACGGCGGCGACAATGCCGGCGTCGAGCCGGTCCATCTCGTCGTAGAGCCGGTCGACCTCGAGTTCGGCGAGGGTGGGTCTGATGATCGCAGTCACGTCGTTTTCTCCTTCTGGTGATGGGTACGGGTTTCGGTCCGACCGGTGGTCAGCACAGGGCGCGGCGGTACCGGCGTGCGAGCGGGATCGCGCATCCGCCGATCAGGACGGCCGACCACGCGAGTATCCGGACCAGCGGTTCGGCGACGGGACCACCGAGCGAGAACGCCTGCATGGTCTCGACCGCCGCGGTCATCGGCTGGTTCTCCACCAACGGTCGGATCCAGCCGGGATAGGCGGTCGCCGGAACGAAACCCGGGTTGAAGAACAGCAACAGCGTGCACAGGAGCGAAACAGCCTCGACCACACCGGTATTCGACCAGGTCAGACCGATGGTGGTGACGAGGACCGCGAAGCCGACGCCGAAGATCACCGGTACAGCCACGAATCCGAGCGCGGCGAGAGCCCCGGCGTGGAACCGGAATCCGAGTGCTGTCCCGACGGCCAGGATCACCGTGGTGGTCGCGGCGATCCGCACCGCCTCCGCAACCGAGCGCGACAACAACGCCGACGCCCGGTGGACCGGCAGTGTCCACAGCCGTCCCGGCAGGCCCGCCTCGCATTCACGACGGAGGTTGATCGTTCCGGCGAGCGAACCGAGCAACGCGCTCATCACCGCGACCATGGGTACCGTGCCGTACAGCGCGTCGTGACCGGCGAAGGCCGTGACCTGCCGGCCCAGCACGACGTCGAGCATCACCAGCATCGCGACCGGATAGGCGAGGGTCTGGACCACGGTCATGGGGTCCCGGCGCCAGCGGGTGAGCAGTCGGCGCGACTGCAACCAGGTGTGCGGCAGCAGCATCCGGATCGAGTTCTCCGCCGCGGGAACGATTGTCGTCACAGGAATCCCCTGAGTCGTGGGGGTGCCGGTCGTCGTGGTCATGCTCGCCTCCCGGTGACGCGCACCGCCATCCATCCGACGATCCCGAGCAGGGCGCACAGCCACAGCAGCGTCGGAACCAGCAGGTGGGCGTCGAAATTGCCGTCGGCCAGTGCGCGCAGCGTGATCGTGAACTGGGAGACCGGCTGATTGCGCACGATCGGCTGGGCCCACTGCGGAAACTGTTCGAGGGGAAGGAATCCGCACGAGAACATGCCCAGGACGAGTTGCGGAACGGCCAGCGCGCGAGTGGTGGCCTCCGGGCTGCGTGAGAGTGTGCCCAAAACGTCGGCGGCGAGTGTGAGGATCACCCCGATCGCCAGTGCAGCCGTGCAGAACGCCACCGCGGCGGTGGGTCCGGCATCGAAACGGAAACCGATCACGTGGCCGCACACCACGGCAACGGCGACCGCGAGCACGCAGCGCACGGTGCTCGCCGAGACCCGTGCGGTGACCGGGACGACCGCGGGTATCGGCATCGCCGCGAACCGCCGGTCGACGCCGCGCACCGCGTCGGTGGCCGCGACGAACGCGGCGGTGATCGCCGTGAACGACACCGCCTGCAGGGCGATCAGCGGCATGAGGAACCGCCCGTATTCGACGGTGCCGCCGGAGAACCGCGTGATCACCGCGTGCAGCGGGACGTAGAAGCCGAGGGTGAACACGATCGGCGCGATCAGCGCGGTCAGCATCGATCCGCCGCGCAGCGCCGATCCCAGCCCACGGGCCGTGAGCACCCACCACTGGCGGATCGGTGTGCTTTCGGAAGCGAGGCTGGTCATGCCGCGACCTCCAGCGGTGCCGTTTCGCTTCCGGTGAGAGTGAGGAACACCTCGTCGAGCGACGGGCGGCGCAGCGCGATGTCCGCGATCTCGATGCCCCGCGCCGCGACCGCAGCGGCGACCCGGGCGAGGGTGCCGGCCCCGTCGGGTGCGGGCACCGCGACCCGGTCGGCTCCGATCTCGACCGCTCCGTAGGTGAGGGTGCGGACAACGTCTGCAATCGCGGTGACGTCGCCGGGGCGCAGCGGCACCACCTCGCAGAAACTGCCGCCGACGCGGTCCTTGAGTCGGACGGCGGTGTCGTCGGCGACGACGACACCCCGATCCACGACGACGATGCGGTCGGCGAGCAGATCCGCTTCCTCGAGGTATTGCGTGGTCAGCAGCGTCGTGATGCCCTGCGCCTTGAATCCGGCGACCAGGTCCCACACGCGTTGCCGGCTGCGCGGGTCGAGCCCGGTGGTGGGTTCGTCGAGAAACACCACCTGGGGTGGGACGACGAGGCCGCAGGCGATGTCGATGCGGCGGCGCATGCCGCCGGAGTACCGGCCGACGGGGCGGTCCGCGGCGTCATCCAGGTCGAATTCCGCGAGCAGTTCCCGGGCGCGGGCGCGGGCGGCGCGTCGTCGCATGCCGAGGAGCCGCGCGAACAGCACGAGGTTCTCGAATCCGGTGAGCGAGTCGTCGAGCGCGGCGTACTGGCCGGTGAGCATGATCGATCGCCGGACTCCGGCCGCGTCGGTGACCACATCGTGCCCGGCGACGACGGCCCGCCCGGAATCCGGGCGCAGGAGTGTCGCGAGGATGTTCACCACGGTGGTCTTGCCGGCCCCGTTCGGTCCGAGGACCCCGAGCACCTCACCGGGGGCCGCGGCGAAGCTCACTCCGCGCAATGCCTCGACCGGGCCGAAGCTCTTGGTGACCTCTTCGACGAGCAGCGACTGTGTACGGTCCGGCACGGGGTCCTCCTGGCTGACGGCGGAAAGGCGTGATGTCCACGCTCTCCCGGCCGCGTCCTCCGCGATACCCACCCCAGAGGTGGTCCGCCACCACCTCGGCGACCTCCCTTTCCGGCAGCTGCTACTGCCGTCCTTCGAGCGGATCCTTCCGCCAGAGCAGGGCGTGCAGGCATTCGACGGCCTCTTCGGGGTCGGCGACGGCCAGCACGCCGGGGCCGGGCATCTGCCAGCCCCCGATCGACACGACGGGAACACCGGTCCGGACCGCCAGCGCGATCTCGCTCATGGTGCCCCAGCTTCCTCCGACCGCGATCAACGCGTCGCTGCTGCGCACGAGCAGGGCGTTGCGCATCTCCCCCATCCCGGTGGGTATCGACACCGTCAGGTAGGGGTTGCCGTCGAGCCGTTCGTCACCGGGCAACAGACCGATCGTGGTGCCGCCGGCCTCGATCGCGCCGCGGGACGCCGCCGCCATCACCCCGCCCAATCCGCCGGTCACGACCACTGCGCGCCGCCCGGCCAGCAATCCGCCGACGCGACGGGCGACGCGGCGCTGCTCCGGGGTGGCGTCGCCGGGTCCGACGACGCCGACATACCGCTGCTCGTGCATTTTTCGATTGTCCACCAACCCAAGGTGTTGTGGAGTCCACTCCGGGGTTGCGGACTTCCACCGCCGGGATCGGTCGTGGTCACCGCGGTGCCGGGCGCACCCTGATCGCCATGACCACCATTCGCAGTGCCCGGCTCGTCCGGCGCGTCACGGTACTAGCGGACGACGGGGTGCCGCTGGCCGTCCGGGAGGTCGGAGCCGCCACCGCGCCGCTGACGGTCCTGTTCGTACACGGTCACTGCAATCACACGGAAAGCTGGTCGCCGCTGCGGGATTCGCTTCTGCGGCTGACGGGCTCGTCGGTGCGGATGGTGTTCTTCGACCACCGCGGGCACGGCCGCTCCGGTGGCGCTCCCGCCGAGACGTACACCGTCGAGCAGCTGGGCCGGGATCTCGGGGCGGTGCTGAACGCGGTGGCGTCCGGCCCGGTCGTGCTGGTCGGGCATTCGATGGGCGGCATGGCGATCCTGTCGTACGCGCGGCAGCATCCGCACGAGATCGGCCGCCGGGTGGCAGGGATCGGCCTGATCGCGACGGCAGCGGGCGATCTGCACCGGTCCGGTCTCGGGCGGTACCTGCACAGCCCGGCGGTCGAGCTGTTCCACCGGGCGGTGACGCGGGCGCCGCGCATCATGCAGCGAACGATCCGATTCGGGGGACGCGTCGGCGCGTTGCTGGTGCCGCCGGCGGACCGTCCGGGATCGGAGGGTCGCTGGGCTGCGTTGCTGAAGGTCCTGCACAGCGATACGTCGGTGGTGACGATGGCCGGGTTCCTGCGGTCGTTCGCGGCACTCGACGAGTCGGCGGCCCTGACGGTGCTCGCGGCGGTACCGGCACTGGTGCTGTGCGGTTCCGCCGACGAGTGGACCCCGTTCGAGTTGTCGTCCGGGCTGGCATCGCGGCTGCCGCTCGCGGAGCTGGTGCGTGTCGACGGGGCCGGGCACTCGGTGATCGGCGAGCGGGCCGACGAGGTCGCGCAGGCGCTGGCGGGCCTGCTGCGGAGGGTCGCCTGAGCAGGCCGGCCGGGAGTCGTCTCAGAGATCCCGCTCGGTGATGACGCCGCTGTGCAGGGCCAGCTCGGCGAGCCGCACCCGCTTGAGGTTCTGCGGCAGATCCTCGACACCGAATTTGGTGAACAACGCGCGCAGGTGGGTCTTGACGGCGTCGACGCTCAGGTAGAGCTCCGCGGCGATCGCCTGATTCGAGGCGGGGGTGGCGAACGCGGCGCCGTGCTTGTACGGGCGGCACAGGGCGACCAGCACATTGCGCTGGGTTTCGGTGACGGAGCGGACCGTCGGCAATTCCGAGGCGACCCGGGTCGCCTCGTCCGGCCCGACCCCGATCTCCTGGAATGTCAACCGGATAGAGCCGATACGGATGCTGTCGCCTTCCCGCAGTCGCCGTCGCCCGGTGATGCGCTCACCGTTGACGAACGTTCCGTTGCGCGACAATCCGTCGTCGACGATCGTCCAGTGCGTCCCGAGCCATTCGACGACCGCATGCAGCCGCGACACCTCCTCGTCGCCGGTGAACGGCACATCCGAGTCCGGTGACCGGCCGATCGTGACACGCGGTGTCACGGGCGACAGTTCGAAACGATGTTGCCGGCCCTGCTTGTCGATGTAGCTCAGTCGTGACTCGATACCGACGCTCACTGCGACCTCCCGGAGACGGAATCCATCGTGCCCGTCACCGATTGACTCGGCAAGGGCCGCGATAATGGGTGTCGTGAACCGTCGACGTACCCGAGTCCCTGCCGCTGATTCCCCGTGCCCGTGTGGTCGCGGAGTGCCGTTCGGGGAGTGCTGTGGCCCGTTGCTCGACGGCGCGGACGCACCGACCGCCGAGCGGCTGATGCGGTCCCGGTACACGGCGTTCGCGGTCGGGAACGCCGAGTATCTCGAGCGCACGTGGCATCCGAGCGCCCGTCCGACCCGGCTCGAGCTGGATCCGGATCAGCGGTGGACGGGACTCGAAGTGCTGCGCACGACCGGCGGTGGTTTCCTGCACACCGAGGGCACCGTCGAGTTCCGCGCCCACTACACGTACAACGGCGTCGAGGACACACTGCACGAGCACAGCCGATTCGTGCGCGAGGACGGCCGCTGGTTGTATCTCGACGCCCTTCCCTGATCCGGCGCCCGAACTCGGCGCAGCGGCAACTCAGCGCAGCAGCGTCGCGCGCAGGGTCTCCGTCAACCACATCCGGTACTGCTCGACGTCCCAGCCGCACGTTCGGCGCAGCAGCGCGTGCACCTGGGGCGAGCTGAGCGTGAAGAGCACGTCCGCGGCGTGCTCGACGCTCACCCCGTCCCGGAGCAGGCCGCTCGCGCGCAGGCCCTCGGCGATGGTGCGGGCGTTCTCGGCGGTCGCGCGGGCGTCCTCGTCCGCGAAGCGCCGCATGTCCTCGTCGGCGCCCGAGGACTCGATCGACGTCATGAGCAGGCCGCCGGCCCGTTCGAGCATGTCGGTGCCGAATCCGACCACGTGCTCGAGGATCAGGTCGGCGTCGGAACCCCCGTGCGCGACCTCCCGTCGCGCCGGGACGGCGGGGTCACCGGTCCCGGCGACCGCGTCGTCGAGTGCTTCACGGAACAGTTCCGACTTGCCGCCGGGGAACGCCGTGAACACCGTCCGGACCGCGACCCCGGCCTCGTCGGCGATCTGCTTGACCGTGGTGCTGACGTAGCCGTCGCGGACGAAGAGCCGCGCACCCGCGGCACGGACGGCGGCGCGGGTGCGACGAGCGGCTTCTTCCCGAAGCGGGGACCTGTACGTCCTCTTCCCGGTGTTCTCGGACATCGCGAGCAACCCTAGCCCATCGGATGCATCCCGAATGCATCCGAATCGGGGGCATCCGAATCGGGTGAAGCTGCGCGCATCTCGCAGACCGTGCATGCTGGACCCGTGCACACCTTCGAGGTCTGGGCCCCCGTCCCCGAGTCCGTCCGTCTGCACCTCGACGGCACCGTCCATCCGATGCAACGCGACCAGCACGGCTGGTGGCGCGCCGAGGTCGATGCCTCCCCCGGCGCCCGCTACGGCTTCGTCGTGGACGAGGACGAGACGGCGCTGCCGGATCCGCGTTCGCCCCGCCAGCCCGACGGGGTGCACGGCCTGTCGCAGCTGCACCGGCTCGATCCAGCGGTCTGGACGGACTCGTCGTGGACCGGTCGGCAACTCCCGGGCAGCGTCGTCTACGAACTGCACATCGGCACGTTCACCGAGGCCGGCACGCTGGACGCCGCGATCGAGCATCTCGACGAACTGGTCGAGCTCGGGGTCGGCTTCGTCGAACTCATGCCGGTCAACGCGTTCAACGGCACCCACGGCTGGGGTTACGACGGGGTGCTCTGGTACGCGGTGCACGAGCCGTACGGCGGGCCGGACGCGCTGCAGCGCTTCGTCGACGCCGCGCACGCGCGCGGACTCGGAGTCGTACTCGACGTGGTGTACAACCATCTGGGCCCGTCCGGAAACTATCTGGGCCGTTTCGGTCCCTATCTGACCGGCGGCGCGGGAACCTGGGGTGAGACGGTGAACCTCGACGGCCCCGGATCCGCCGAGGTGCGCCGCTACATCATCGACAACGCCCTGCGTTGGTTCCGCGACTTCCACATAGACGCACTGCGGCTCGACGCGGTCCACGCGCTCGTGGACCACACCGCCACCCACGTACTCGAGGATCTGTCGACCGAAACCTTCAGGCTGTCCGTACATCTGGGTCGCCCGCTGACGTTGATCGCCGAGAGCGACCTCAACGATCCGCGCCTGATCACTCCGCGCTCGGCGGGTGGTTACGGCCTGCACGCGCAGTGGGACGACGACATCCACCACGCAGTGCACGCGGCGGTGTCCGGCGAAAGGCAAGGGTACTACGGAGATTTCGGCTCGCTCGACTGCCTCGCCCGCACCCTGCAGCACGGCTTCTTCCATGCCGGGACGTATTCGAGTTTCCGCGGTCGCATCCACGGGCGCCCGCTCGACGTGCGCCGCACCCCCGCCAGTTCACTGCTGGCCTACACGTGCACGCACGATCAGGTCGGCAACCGCGCACGCGGCGACCGGCCGGGCAGGTATCTCGATCACGGACAGCTCGCCGTCAAGGCCGCGCTCGTGCTGGCCTCCCCCTACACGCCGATGCTGTTCATGGGCGAGGAGTGGGGTGCCGGCACCCCGTTCCGGTACTTCACCTCGCATCCGGAACCGGAACTCGCCGCCGCGGTCGTCGAGGGCCGCAGGCGTGAATTCGCCGAACACGGCTGGGGCGTCGAGGACGTGCCCGACCCGCAGGATCCGGAGACGTTCCGGAGTTCGGTCCTGAATCGCGCCGAACGCACCGAGCCCGAGCACGCGCGACTGCTGGCGTGCTACCGGGACCTGCTCGCGTTGCGCCGGGCCCGCGCCGAGCTGACGGATCCGTGGCTCGAGAACCTCCAGGTCGACTACGACGAGGAGGAACGCTGGATCGTCGTGCACCGCGGGACGATTCGCGTCGCCTGCAATCTCGGAGCCGATCCGGTCACCGTTCCGGTCGGCGGTGTTCCGCTGATGTGGTGGGACGAACCGGTGGTCAACCGGACCCGATCGGCTGCCCTGATCCCGGGCCACTCGTTCGCGGTGTTCGAGGGCGAAATCGACCACCACGAACGGTGACATCTTCTCAGCGTCGCCGCAGCATCCTCCACGCGAACAGGGCGGTCACCGCGAGGATGACGGCGGTGGCGGCCGAGGCACCGTGCATTCCGGCGACGAACGCCTCACGGCCCTCCACGAGGAGCGCTCCGGCCGCGGACTCCGGCAGGTGCCGTGCCGTCTCCACGAGATTGCCGAGCGTGTCGAGCCCCTCGGTCGACGCGAACAGTTCCGCGAGCCGGCCCTGATAGGTCGCGCTGACGACGCTGCCGAGCACCGCCACGCCCAGCGCCATCCCCAGTTCGTACGCGGTTTCGGACACGGCGGACGCCGCGCCCGCCCGGTCCGGTGGCGCTGCGGCCACCACGAGATCGGTGGTGAGCGTCAGCGCGACGCCGACACCCGCACCGACGACGGTGAAACCGGCGACGAACACCCCGGCACCGCCGTCGGCACCGAGCGCCAGCAGTGCCCCGGCACCGGCTGCGGCAGCCGCGAGCGAACCCGCCAGCACCCCACCGATCGGGAGGCGACGGGTCAGCGGTCCGGCGGCGAGCGAGCCGAGCGCACTGGCCGCGGTACCCGGGAGCATGAGCAGTCCGGCGGTCAGCGGGCTCACGTCCAGCACCAGCTGCAGATACTGCGAGCCGAAGAACAGCACCCCGGCGAGCGCGAACACCGACAGCAGGTTGGCGGCCACGGCGGTCGAGAAGGTGCGCTCGGCGAACAGCGACAGGTCCAGCAACGGCGACGACGTGGTGCGCTGCCGGTGGACGAAGAACAGGGCCGCGAGCACGCCGACACCGCCGGCGACGAGGTATTCCGGTTGCAGGCCGTGCAGCGCGGACTCCTTGATCGCGTAGACGAGCGGTAACACCGCTGCCAGCGACGCGATCGCCCCGACGAGATCGAATCGGCCCGGTGCCGGATCGCGGGACTCGGGGATCAGGCGCGGCGCGGCGATCACCAGGATCGCCATGATCGGCAGATTGACGAGAAACACCGAGCCCCACCAGAAGTGCTCGAGCAGCCATCCGCCGACGATCGGCCCGGCCGCGGCACCTCCGGCGGCCATCGCGCTCCACACACCGATCGCCAGCGTGCGCTGGCGCGCGTCGGCGAACATGTGCCGGATCAGGCCGAGGGTCGCGGGCATCAGGGTGGCTCCCGCGATGCCCTGCAGCACGCGTGCCGCGATGAGCATCTCGGGGCCGACTGCCCAGGCGGCGAGCACGGAGGCGGCGGCGAAGCCGGTCGCGCCGACGAGCAGCAGTCGGCGGCGCCCGATGCGGTCGCCGAGCACGCCCATCGTCACGAGCAGGCCCGCGACGGCGAACGAGTACACGTCGATGATCCACAGCAGCTGCACCCCGGTGGGGGCGAGATCGGCGCTGATGAACGGCAGGGCGAGATCGAGCACGGTCGCGTCGATCGCGATGAGCAACACGGCGCACGCGAGCACGGCGAGGCCCAGCCAGGTGCGGGCGTCGGCCCTCACGGGGACAGGGATGGTCGCGGTGCCGGGGTGTTCGCGCATGACTTCTTTCCGAGACTTCGAGAATTTACTTAACCGTCCAGCCGGTACAGTGATTTTCAGGGTAGCAACGAACCGTCCGGCCGGTACAGCGGATTGACTAGGCTCACACCATGGTCTCCGACACCCGCGACCGGATCCTCGACGCACTCGAACGCACACTGCTCGACATCGGCGTCGCCCAGGTCACTCTCGAAGCGGTGGCCGCGGCCGCCGGTGTCTCGAAAGGTGGCCTGCTCTACCACTTCCCGACCAAGGAAGCGATGCTCGCCGCCATGGTGCGCCGGCTCGGCGCCCGCAGCGACGAGCGACTCGCCGAGGCCGTCGCGGGAGGCACCCGGGTCGCCGAGTGGTACCTGTCCTATCCGGACGACCTGGGTGAGGCCGCGGAGATCTCGCTGTTCCGCTCGATGGTCGCCGCGATGCGCAGCGCCGACGGGCGGCACGACGAGGTGCAGCGCGCCGTCGTCGAGGTGATGCGGTCCTGGGACGACGGACTCCAGGCAGAATTCGACGACCCCGTCGACGCCGAAATCGTGCGACTCGTCGGCGACGGCATCTACCTCGGAGCGTTGCTCGGCCTGCCGCGCACCGACCCCGATCTCCATCGCCGAGTGGTCGCTCGGCTGCTGCGCCGCGACGAATCCGAGGACTCGCGTGCGGCTCGCACGGACCCGGAAACCGACGGTAGCCGAAACGTTTGATTATGCCTCACCGGGACGAGTACCGTCGCGAATACAGGCACATTACCGAGGTGATCGTCATGAATCTCAAGAAAATTCTGGCGGGCACGTTCCTCACCACAACACTTCTCGTCGCACCGGCCAGCATCGCCGCCGCGACCCCGGCGTTCGACCCTTCACCCGGGGTGAGCGCCGTGCAGCCCGTCAACGACAACCCGCATCCCGACCGGCACGACAACGACTGGAACGGGAAGGGCGATTGGAACAGGAGGGACCACGATCGCGGCCGGGATTGGGACCGCGGTTGGAACAACCGCTGGGACAACCCGTGGCGCGCGGACTGCTTCTGGTTCGGACCGTGGCTGGTGTGCAGCCCCTGGTGAGGCCGAACACCGTCCCTCCGCCGGTGCCCGGCGCCTAGGTCAGGTACCGGTAGGCCGGTGATCCAGGCTCGAGGCGTTGCACTTCGAGCCGGGACGCATCCATGCGTGCCAGCAGCGGTGCCAGACCGTCGGCGGCGCCGAGTTCGATGCCGACCAGCGCCGCGCCCGTCTCACGGTTGTTGCGCTTGACGTACTCGAACAGCGTGATGTCGTCGTCCGGGCCGAGCACCTCGTCGAGGAACCGCCGCAACGCGCCCGGTTCCTGCGGGAAATCCACCAGGAAGTAGTGCTTGAGTCCCCGGTGCACCAGCGACCGCTCGATGATCTCGCCGTACCGGGAGACGTCGTTGTTGCCGCCCGAGATCAGGCACACGATCGTCGATCCCGGCTCCGCGGCGATGTGGTCGAGCGCCGCGACGGACAGCGCACCGGCCGGTTCCGCGATGACGCCCTCGTTCTGATACAGCTCGAGCATCGCGGTGCAGATCGCGCCCTCGTCGACCTGGGTCATCCCGAACGCCGCAGTGCCGAGCGTGTCCTGACGGATCGTCGCGACCAACGGCAGACTCGAGTGCGACACCACCTCGGCGCCGAGCTGCGACACCACCTCGTAGGGCACGTTTCCGATCCGCTGGACCGCGGCGCCGTCGACGAACGGCTCGACCTCCGGCAGCGTCACCGGACCGCCCGCGACGAGCGCGGCGGTCATGGACGCGGCACCGGCCGGTTCGACGCCGACGATCGAGGTGGTCGGCGACTTCTCGTGCAGGTAGGCCGCGATGCCGGCCAACAGCCCCCCGCCACCGACGGGCACGACGACCAGATCCGGTGCCGCCGGCAACTGCGCGAGGATCTCGCGGGCGATCGTGCCCTGCCCGGCGGCGGTGCGCGCATCGTCGAACGGGGCGACCATCGTCGCACCGGTGCGCTCGACATCGCCGCGGGCCGCTGCGGCCGCGGCATCGAACGTGTCGCCGATCGGGATGAGCTCGACGAACTCGCCACCGTGGACGCGGATCCGGTCGCACTTCTGCTTGGGGGTACGCGCGGGCACATAGATGCGCCCCTTGATTCCCATCGACCGGCACGCGTACGCCACGCCCTGCGCGTGGTTACCGGCACTGGCCGTCACGACGCCGGCAGCCCGTTCTGCGTCGCTGAGCTGGGCCATCACGTTGTAGGCGCCGCGCAGCTTGAAGGACCGCACCCGGGTGAGGTCCTCACGCTTGAGGTAGACGTTCGCGCCGGTCAGCGCGGACAGGCGCGGGCAATGTTCGAGGGGAGTCGGTGCCACCGCCGGGGAAATTCGCTCCGCCGCCGCGTCGATGTCGGCCACGTTCACAACGGGCGTCCGAGTCGGTTCAGCGGTGTGCGGGTAGGTGGTCACCCGTCAATGCTGCCACCCGCCTCGCCGATCATCCAAAGCAGGTCACGTGACCGCGACGATCTGCGCTGACAATCGCTTGCGGATTCGCAGCGCACACGGTCTACTGACGACATGCCTGGGCCGGTATGGATCGGGCGAGTCCGATCGGCAATGGTCTTCGTGGCGAGTGCGGGGGTCGTCGCGGCCTGCACGTTGCTCCCGGGCGGCGAGGCATCGCCGACGTCGACGCCCGAGAGCGGTCCGGCAGGATCGTCGTCCGACGAGGCAGTTGGAACCGACGAGATCTCCCCTCTCGTCATCGGCGTGGTGGCACCCGACCCGGTCCCCGTGCCGGGCTCGGACGAACTCTTCCACGTGGCCTACGAGTTGACGGTGCTGAACTTCGCCCCGCGGCCCGCCGTCATCACGTCGGTCGAGACGCTCACCACCGACGGCGAGGTCGTGGCCTCGCTGACGGAGGACGAGGTCGCCGCCCGGACGATGATCCTCGCCGACTACGGCGGTGCGGAACCCGTCGCGGACGGCGACCCGGCGATCCGGATCCCGGCGGGTAAGACCGCCCTGCTGGTGCTCGACGACACCTATCCCAGCCGGGATGCCGTTCCCGCGACCGTCACGCATCGGATCACCGCCTCGTTCGGCTCCCCGGAATCGGGCGACGGCGGCGTCGCGGTTCTCTGGCCCGACGAGGTGACGCAGACGGGCGGAACGGTGACGATCTCGACCGAGGAGCCGGTCGTCGTCGGCGCACCGCTCCGCGGGCAGGGGTGGATCGTCGAGAACGGATGCTGCACCCTCAACGCGCATCGCAACGTCCTGCTCCCGGTGGGCGGCCGGATCAACGGGGCCGAGCGGTTCGCGATCGACGTGAGCCGGATCGACGTCGCGGCGACCCGTGAGCACGGCTACGAGCCGGGCGTCGAGGTCGACGGGGATCCGGCACAGAACGAGAACTACCTCGCCTACGGCGCCCCGGTGCTCGCGGTCGCCGACGCCACCGTCGTGGCCGTCCACGCATCCGTTCCCGACACGCCGCCCGGCAAGCTGCCCCTCGGTCCGGGCTTCACGCTCGCCGACCTCGGCGGGAACATGGTCGCCCTCGAACTGGCCCCAGACCTGTTCGCCGTCTACTACCACCTGGCTCCCGGTTCTCCCAGGGTGGAGGTCGGAGACCGTGTGTCCGCCGGGGACGAGATCGCCCGGGTCGGCAATTCGGGCAACTCGTCGGCGGCCCACCTGCACTTCCAGTTGAGCCGCACGCCGCTCATCTTCTCGTCCGACAACGTCCCGTTCGTGCTCGACGAGTTCGGCGTCGTGGGCACGCTCGACGCCGCGAGCGGCGAACTGCTCGGCGAGCCGAACCCCGGGCCGCGTCGTGACGCCCTGCCGCTCGTGCTGACCGTCGTCGACTTCGACTAATGGCGCGCCGTGGTGTGCGACCGTCGGTCCCCTATCTCGGTTCGAGCACGAACACGGGTATCTGCCGGTCCGTCTTCTTCTGGTACTCGGCGTAGTCGGGGAACGCCTCGACCGCGCGTTTCCACCACACGGCCTTCTCGTCGCCGTGGACCTCGCGTGCGGTCATGTCCTTCACCTCGGCACCGTCCCGCAGCTCCACGTGCGGATTCGCGACGACGTTGTAGTACCAGGTCGGGTTCTTCGGTGCACCGCCCAGCGAGGCGACGACTGCGTAGATGCCTTCGTGTTCGACGCGCATCAGCGGCGTCTTGCGCAGCTTGCCGCTCTTGGCGCCCCGGGTGGTGAGGATGACCACCGGCCGGCCCTGCATGGTGTTCCCCTCGGCGCCGTCCGAGGATTCGTACTTCTCGACCTGGTCGGCGGCCCATTTCGCGGGGCTGGGTTCGTATTCTCCGATGAGAGACATACCGACAGTCAACACGTATCTGTGATCCGACACACCCGGGGCAAAAAGTTCGTTGACCCGAATTCTCGACTGCGACTACCCTGATGACAGACTTTCCAGCACCGTAGGAGCCTCGTGATGACCACTCTCGACAGTCCGGCCCGTCGGGCCAGGCGCGTGGCCGGAGTCGACCTCGCCGGCACCGAGTGGCCGCTGTACAAGCTCGAAGCCCTGGTCGTCGGCTTCCTGGTGCTGCTCACGCTGTTCGTCATCACCGGGTCCGGACAGACCGCCGTGCTCTCGGCGGCGGCCGCAGCCACCGTGACCTGGTGGGGTCGCCTGGCGTACTACCGCCGCAGCTAGAGTTCGTCTTCCAGGGTTTCGTCTTCTAGGGTTTCGTCTTCGCGCCGTGCGATCCGGTGTCGCCCGGGCGCTGCGCGGCGGTCGCCGCCATGATGCGGGTGATCTCGTCGCGGTCGGCGATACCGGGCAGGCCCCAGCCCTCCCGGTAGTCGTACAACTCGGAGAAGGTCACCGAATGCCGGTTTCCGTCGGCGACCTCGACGTCCTCGGTGGTGATCAGGCTCGGATGCGCCACACCGCACGCCTCCGCAACCTTGAACACCTCCCGGCGCAGCGCCCGCAGATACTGCTCGACCCGATCGGCCTTCGACGGAACATCCAAACCTCGTGACAGCCAAGCATTCTGGGTGGCCACGCCGGTCGGGCACCGGTCGGTGTGGCACTTCTGCGCCTGGATGCAGCCCACCGCGAACATCGGCTCGCGGGCAACGTTCACCATGTCGCAACCGAGAGCCATTGCGGCAACGGCATTGTCGGGAAGACCGAGCTTGCCCGATCCGATGAAGGTCACACGCTCGGCCAGCCCTGCCAGGGCGAACAGCCGGTAGACCCGGGCGAATCCGCTGCGGAACGGCAGCGACACCGAATCGGTGAACACGAGCGGCGCGGCCCCGGTACCGCCCTCGCCACCGTCGACGGTGACGAAGTCGACGCCACGGTCACCGTCGCGCATCGCGTCGACGAGCAGCTGCCAGAACGTCGGATCGCCGACCGCCGATTTGATCCCGACGGGAAGACCGGTGGCCGAGGCAACCTTCTCCACGAAATCGAGCATGCTGTCGACGTCGTGGAACGCCGTGTGCCGGGACGGGCTCACCACGTCGCGACCCACCGGAACGCCGCGGATCTCGGCGATCTCCTCGGTGACCTTGGCGCCGGGCAGCAGACCACCGAGACCCGGTTTGGCGCCCTGGCTCAGCTTGATCTCGATGGCCTTCACCGGTGCCGATTCGGTGAGCGCGACGAGCCGGTCGAGATCGAAACGGCCCTCGCTGTCGCGGCAGCCGAAGTAGGCCGTGCCGATCTGGAAGATCAGGTCGGCACCGTTGCGGTGGTACCGCGACAGCCCGCCCTCCCCCGTGTTGTGCAGGCAGCCGGCGGCAGCCGCCCCCTTGTTCAGAGCCACCACCGCCGCCGCCGACAACGATCCGAAACTCATCCCCGAGACGTTGACGAACGACTCCGGCCGGAACGCCTTCGCCCGCCCACGCGGCCCGCCGAGGATCTTCGCCGACGGAATCGCCAGTCCCTCACCGCTGTGCGGCGCTCCGGACGGCGGGATCCGGGAGAACGTGCGGTGCTTGATGATCGTGTACCCGTCGGTGAACTCGACGTCGTTGTCCGTGCCGAAGCCGAACGTGTCGTTCTGCCGCTTCGACGCCGCATACACCCAGTGCCGCTGGTCGCGCGTGAACGGCCGCTCCTCGTCGTTGCGGGTGACGATGTACTGACGCAGTTCGGGACCGATCGCCTCGAGCAGATACCGCCCGTGACCGAGGACCGGGAAGTTCCTCAGCAGCGCGTGCCGACGCTGGAGCAGGTCGTACGACGCCACCGCGGCCAGCGCCGCAGCCGGGATTCCGAGAGCCTTCGACCAGTCCATGAATCCACGGTAGGTCCGTTGCGGGCACCGCACGTCGGGAAAGGCGATACCGTCCCGTCGGCTCGCACTCAGTGCGCGGTCACGGTGGACGTGCCCGCTCGATCCACGGACGAGGTGGAGGGCCGGCGACGCCGGAGATTGGCCGCGCAGACGCGGGCCAGCACGGCCGGGTGCCCCAGGTTCCGCGGCGGGTCGTACAGGCTGCTGACTCGGAGGAAGCGCATCGCGACCGCAGTGTCGGTCTCGGCGGCGGTGAGGACCCGATCGACGTAGGCGTTGCCGATCCTGACACCCCACGGTCGCGGTCCCTCGACCTCCGGCAGCGACAGGTCGGCACCGATCGCGAACTTCCATGCCGCCCCGACGGGCCGGGCGGCCGCCCGGAAGAACCGGCCGGCAATGTCGGAATCACTGCAGTGCAAGCACTTTCGCAGCTCGAGGGCTTCGAGAGCCGCAACGGTCATGCCCTGCCCGTAGATCGGATTGAAGCTGCAGACCGCGTCACCGAAGACGAGCAGCCCGGCCGGGAACCGGCTCATGCGTTCGTAGTGCCGCCATTGGCTCGACGGGTAGCGATGTCTCGCGACGGCACCGAGCGGTTCGGCCGAACGAAGCGCAGCGACCACATGCGCCGGAGTGAACGACTCGACGAACTCGATCGTGTCGGCGAGGTCGGTCGGCGGTTCCGTGTCCACCATCCCGGTTTCCGTGAACATCCACGTATCGTTCTCGCAGGCGAACAATGCCATCCCGGTCGGGCGCCCCGGTTGCGGTCCGACGATGACCATCTTCTCCCGCAGCATGCCGGGCGGAATGCGCAACAACCGACTGCAGTACGTCACGTCGACCACGAGGTGCTCTTCCTCGGGGCGGCCGTAGCCGAGGCCCTCGAGAATCGCCGGGGTGCGGGCCCCGCGTCCCCGGGCGTCGACCACGAGATCCGCGCGGAGTGTCCGGGCGCTCCCACCACCGCCCACCTGTACACCGGTGACCCGACGGCGATCGGCCGTGGTGGTGAGCTCTCCGGCACCGTGGCCGTCGAGGATCGTGACATTCGGCAACTCGCGGATCCGACTGCGCACCCGGCTCTCCAGGAAGCACCTGCTCGGCAGGTACGTCGCGAACCCGTCCCGCACACGATCCCTCTTCCCGAACGTGTGCCCGCCGAAGGCGAGGTGGACACCAGCCATGTCACCGTACGCGATCTGCGGAACACCCTCGGAGGCCAGATCGTCGAGCAGCCCGGGCAGGAGTTCGTCCATCGCCTCCGCTCCGGACGCGAGCAGCGCGTGGACATGCCGCCCCTGCGGCACCCCGCGCCGGTTCTCCGGCCCGGTGGGAAGCACGTCCCGCTCGACCACGGTCACCGTGTCGTAGAACTCGGCCAGCGCGCGGGCGGCCAACAGCCCGCCCATACTGCCCCCGAGAACAACCGCCCGACCGCCGATCCTGTTCATGATCTTCGCCTCGCATGAATGCCCGAGTGATACGCATTCGATGCTGGTCCGGCGGTCGCCGGAGCGCGCGAGTAGCGCCCTACTCGAGTTTCCGGGCGCTACCGCGCGGGCGGGTTAAGTAGCCAGGCAGCCCGGGCCGAGGAGCGCCTTGAGATCGCCCATCAACGCCGACGACGGTTCCACCCGCAGGCTGTCGTCGACCTTGAGCAAGGTGACCTTGGTACCGGAGATCAGCCGCACGTGGACGTCCGAGGTGCCCGGATGGCGGGTCAGGACGTTCTTGAGCGCCCCCACCTTGTCCGGTGTGCACAGCCGCGTCGGCATCGACACCGACAGCGGCTTGGCGACACCGATCTGCGAAAGATCCGGTACCGCAAGGTCGTTGGCGATGAGAGAGATCCGGTCGTCGCGGATCGACACGCGTGCCTTGACCAGGACCACGGAGTCCTCGACGACGTCCATCCCGTACACCGAGTAGGACTGCGGGAAGAACAGCACCTCGATGCCACCGGACAGGTCCTCGATCTGCGCGGACGCCCAGGCCAGACCGTTCTTGTTGATGCGCCGGTTCACCGAGGCGAGAATGCCGCCGACGGTGACCTGGGTGCCGTCCTTGATGTCGCCTTCGAGGATTGCCGGGATCTGGGTGTCCGCCTGCGCGGCGAGCACGTGCTCGATGCCGTTGAGGGGGTGTCCCGAGACGTACAGGCCGAGCATCTCCCGCTCGAGCGCGAGCCGGTGCTTGGTGTCCCACTCCTCGTCGGGGATCTTCACGTTGAACACCGACGTCACCGACTCGTCGGCGTCGGCGCCGCCGAACAGGTCGAACTGGCCGATGGCCTCGGCTTTCTTGGTGCTCATCACCGCGTCGATCGCGTCGGCGTGGACGAGCATCAAGCCCTTGCGGGGATGACCGAGCGAGTCGAACGCGCCGGCCTTGATGAGCGATTCGGTGACCTTCTTCGAGCAGGCCAGCGTGTCGATCTTGCCGAGATAGTCGGAGAATTCGGTGAACGCACCCTTCTCCTCACGGGCCTTGATGATCGACGCGACGACGTTCGCACCGACGTTGCGCACCGCGCCCATACCGAATCGGATGTCCTCGCCGACCGCGGCGAAGTCGACGCGCGAGGCGTTCACGTCCGGCGGCAGCACGGTGATGCCCATCTTGCGGCAGTCCGCCAGGTACAGCGCGGCCTTGTCCTTGTCGTCACCGACCGAGGTGAGCAGCGCGGCCATGTACTCGGCCGGGTAGTTGGCCTTGAGGTAGGCGGTCCAGAAGGACACGAGACCGTAGCCGGCGGCGTGCGACTTGTTGAACGCGTAGCCGGCGAAGGGCAGAACGGTGTCCCACAGCGCAGTGATCGCCGGCTGCGAGAAGCCGTTGTTCCGCATGCCTTCGGCGAAGCCGTCGTAGGCCTCGTCGAGGATCTCCTTCTTCTTCTTACCCATCGCGCGACGCAGCAGGTCGGCCTGGCCGAGGCTGTACCCGGCGACCTTCTGCGCGATCTGCATGATCTGCTCCTGGTACACGATCAGACCGAACGTGTCCTTCAGGATGTCGCGCAGCGGTTCCTCGAGTTCCGGATGGATCGGCTTGACCTCTTGCCGATTGTTCTTGCGGTCCGCGTAGTCGTTGTGGGCGTTCATGCCCATCGGACCCGGCCGGTACAGCGCGAGGACGGCGACGATGTCGTCGAAGCCGGTCGGCTGCATGCGTCGCAGCAGGTCACGCATGGCACTGCCGTCGAGCTGGAACACGCCTAGCGTGTCGCCGCGCGCAAGCAGTTCGTAGGTCGGTTCGTCCTCGAGCGGGAGGGTGTCGAGGTCGATGTCGATCCCGCGGTTCTCCTTGATCAGCTCGATCGCGTCGCCGATCACCGTGAGGTTGCGCAGGCCCAGGAAGTCCATCTTCAGCAGGCCGATGGCCTCGCACGACGGGTAGTCCCAGCCGGTGATGATCGCGCCGTCCTGGGCGCGTTTCCACACCGGGATCGCATCCATCAGCGGCTCGGACGACATGATGACCGCGCAGGCGTGCACGCCGGCGTTGCGGATCAGTCCCTCGAGGCCGAGCGCGGTCTCGTAGATCTTCTTCACGTCCGGGTTCGAGTCGATCAGCGCGCGAACCTCGGCGGCCTCCTTGTACCGCTCGTGATTGGGGTCGGTGATGCCGGAGACCGGGATGTCCTTCGCCATGATCGGCGGCGGCAGCGCCTTGGTGATCTGGTCGGCGATCGCGAAGCCGGGCTGACCGAACTGCACGCGCGCCGAGTCCTTGATGGCGGCCTTGGTCTTGATGGTGCCGAACGTGATGACCTGGGCGACCTTGTCGTTGCCCCACTTCTCCGACGCGTAGCGCACCATCTCGCCGCGGCGACGATCGTCGAAGTCGATATCGATATCGGGCATGGAGACACGTTCGGGGTTGAGGAACCGCTCGAACAGCAGACCGTGCGGGATCGGGTCGATGTTCGTGATGCCCATCGCGTAGGCGACAAGAGAACCGGCGGCCGAACCACGGCCCGGGCCGACCCGGATGCCGACCTCACGGGCATGGTTGATGAGGTCGCCGACCACGAGGAAGTAGGCGGGGAATCCCATCTCGTTGATGACGCCGATCTCGTAGTCGGCGCGGGCGAGGTACTCCTCCGGCGGGCCGCCCGGGAACCTACGCTCCAGGCCGCGCATCACCTCGTGGCGCAGGAAGCTCTCCTGGGTGTGTCCCTCGGGCACCGGGAAGATCGGCATGCGATCGCGGTGCTTCCACACGTCGTCGTAGGACTGCACGCGTTCGCCGATGAGCACCGAGTTGTCGCATGCGCCGGGAACCTCCGAGTCCCAGATGGCACGCATCTCCTCGGCGGACTTGAGGTAGTAGCCGTCACCATCGAACTTGAAGCGGGTCGGATCCGAGAGCGTCTTGCCGGTCTGGATGCACAGCAGCGCCTCGTGGTTCTCGGCGGCATCCTTCGTGACATAGTGGCAGTCGTTCGTCGCGAGCGGAGGAATACCCAGCTTGCGGCCGATCTCGAGCAGGCCCTCGCGGACGCGCCGCTCGATGGACAGGCCGTGGTCCATCAGTTCCAGGAAGAAGTTGTCCTTGCCCCAGATCTCCTGCCACTTCGCGGCGGCCTCGAGCGCCTCGCGGTCGTGACCGAGACGCAGCCGCGTCTGGATCTCACCGGACGGGCAGCCCGTCGTGGCGATGATGCCCTCGGCGTGCGCGGCGATGAGTTCCTCGTCCATGCGGGCCCACTTGCCGAGCTGACCCTCGATGGAGGCGAGGGAGGACAGCTTGAACAGGTTCCGCAGGCCCGTCGCGTTCTCCGCGACCATCGTCATGTGGGTGTAGGAGCCGGAGCCGGACACGTCGTCGGATTTCTGGCTGGGATCGCCCCACAGCACACGCTTGGTGTTGAACCGGGACTCCGGGGCGATGTACGCCTCGATGCCGATGATCGGCTTGATCCCGAACTTCTTCGCGGCGTTGTAGAACTCGCTCGCGCCGTACATGTTTCCGTGGTCGGTCATGCCGACCGCCGTCATCCCGAGCCGTTCGGCCTCCTTGAACAGGGGCCCGACCTTCGCGGCACCGTCGAGCATCGAGTACTCGGTGTGGTTGTGCAGATGAACGAACGAGTCAGCCACGCGTGTCACTCCCGGAAGTCAGTGGGCACCGATGAGTGTAGGCCTCCACGGCGACGTGTTCGGTCAGCCACACCGCGCCTGCTGCGGGTCTTCGTTCCCGGCATGGTGACCGTCACACACCCGTGTGTAAGCTGCCCTCTGCGTCGGGGTCGGGGGACCCTGCGATCGGGGTGAACCCGACACCACAGGGGGGCGATGGTGATCTTGTTCTGTTCTGCATGCGTGTGTTCTCCGGGCCGCGGCAGGCGGTCGCGGTGAAGGTCGATCCGGAGAGGCTCGCCGCGCTCGCCACCACCCTCATGAACCACGCGGACGAGGTCCGGCGCGCGGGAAATTCCCACCGGACCGGGCCGTGGTACGACCTCGAGCAGCTGCCGCATTCGCTGGAGGGGTCGCAGCTCGCCGCGGTCTCGGCGGAGGCGGTCGCTGTGCTGGCGGGGGCCTTCGACGTGCTCGCCGGGCCGATCGACCAGATGGCCTACATCGCCGGGGGCGGTGCGAAGGGCTACGTGATCGCCGAGGACGAGTTCGCGTCCCTCATCCGCAATGCCGGGGAGGTCGCGTGACGCCGACGCAGACGTCCGTGGCGAGGTGGCAACCACAGCACCTGGGCGGAACCGCGGACGCGATCGACGGAGCGCAGCGGCGGCTCGCCGCCATCGCCCGCTCGGTCCATCGCGATGTGTCGCTGATGCGCGACCACGACTACTGGGTCAGCGATGCGCAGGTAGCCGCGGAGGAACGCGCCGAGTTCGAAAGCCGCCGGATGCTCCGGTGCGCCGAAGGTGTGGAGACCGTCGGCGGGGCGTACCGGTCCGCACTGGGAAGCATCGGCGCGGCGAGAACCCACCTGCTCGACACCGTCGCCGCAGCCCACGCTGCCGGCGCCTCCGTCGGCGACGACTGGCAGGTCGCGGCAGGGTCCGTCGAGGATCCTCAGGAGGTCGACTACTGGCGCTGGCGGGTCGGCCAAGCGGTGACCGCCCTGACCGACGCCGACGCCGAGGCTGCCCGAGCGGTCCGGAACGCCCTCGATGCCCTGCGCGCACTCGTCCCCGAACAGCTCGGAACGTCCGGCCTCGAAGCCCGCGAACTCGCGGTGAAGATCACCGGCGGCGAGCACTTGACCGCCGCCGACATCGACAATCTGCTGCGTGACCTGCGCGGAATCCAACCCACCGCCGAACAGCTCGAAGCCCTGGCGCGTGGGGAACACATCGTGATGTCCCAGGCAACGCTCGACTATGTGCGGGAGTTGTACGGCACGCTCGGGGTCGACGGATTCGTGAAACTGTCCGAGCAGGTGAGCATGGAAGGGTCCGCGGAAGGGCAGCGGCTCCTGGCGAACGGTTTGGCGCTCGCCTCCGGACCCGAGACCGGCTCCGGAGGTATGCCGGCAGGGGTGGCGGAATTCTTCGACAAGCCGGCCACGACCGGCGTC
>Ga0180218_1000575_pt1 | contig 31214 bp, 18 predicted proteins | sample eDN3rd37CKraftBY_FD_151334 | JGI IMG/M metagenome (GOLD analysis project Ga0180218, IMG submission 151334) | Enriched backyard soil microbial communities from Emeryville, California, USA - eDNA 3rd pass 37_C Kraft BY (version 2) (version 2) | ecosystem: Environmental > Terrestrial > Soil >... | reverse complement strand
CCCGTTTCAATCCCCTGCCGGACCTGATACACCACCTGCGCGCCGCTAGTGGAGCGGATTTGACATTCGCTAACACCCAGCCGCGGGCTCACGAAGCGAATGTCAAATCCAAAGCTCCAATAGATTCATATACTTGCTAGTGGTCCTTTGATTCTAACATTCGCAACCAACCTCGCCGAGAAGCGATGCGAATGTTAGAATCGGACCACTAGCGAATACGGTCTTACCATGAGCCAGTTCAAATCTGATTTTCTGCGCGTTCTGTCGGAACGCGGTTACATCCATCAGGTCTCGGAACCCGAAGCGCTGGACGCGCTCGCGGCGTCGAAACAGATCACGGCCTACATCGGCTATGACTGCACGGCCCCGTCCCTGCATATCGGCCATTTGTTGCCGACCATGATGCTGTACTGGATGCAGCAGACCGGCCATCGCCCGATTGCGCTGATGGGTGGCGGCACGACACGCGTCGGCGATCCGTCGGGCAAGGACGAAAGCCGCAAGATCCTGACCGAAGAGATCATCAACGAAAATCTGCGCAGCATCCGAGCGACCTTCTCGAAATTCCTGAAGTTCGGCGACAGCCCGCGCGATGCCATCATGGCCAACAACGCCGACTGGCTGAACACGCTCAATTACATCGACTTCCTGCGCGATGTCGGCAGGCACTTCTCGATCAACCGGATGCTGTCCTTCGATTCGGTGAAGCTGCGGCTCGAGCGCCAGCAGGAGCTGTCCTTCCTCGAATTCAACTACATGATCCTGCAGGCCTACGACTTCGTGGAACTGCACAAGCGTTATGGCTGCGTGCTGCAGATGGGCGGCTCCGATCAATGGGGCAACATCATCAACGGCATCGATCTCGGCCGCCGGGTGATGAATGCGCAGTTGTTCGCGCTGACAGCACCGCTGATCACCACCTCGTCCGGCGCAAAGATGGGCAAGACCGCAGCCGGCGCGGTCTGGCTTAACGCCGACATGAAGAGCCCGTACGAATATTGGCAATTCTGGCGCAACACCGAAGACGGCGACGTTGAGCGCTTCCTGAAGCTGTTCACGGTGCTGCCGCTCGACGAAATCAAAAAACTCGCGGCGCTTCAGGGTCAGGAGATCAACGAGGCGAAGAAGACGCTCGCAACCGAGGCGACGGCGCTGATGCATGGCCGCGAAGCCGCCGAACTCGCCGCCGGAACCGCGCGCCGCACCTTTGAAGAAGGCGCGCTCGCGGAAGATCTTCCATCCATCGAGATCAAATCATCCGATCTCGCCAATGGCCTCGGCGTGCTCAACGCTTTCGTGCAGGCCGGCCTCGTCGCGTCGACCAGCGAAGCGCGCCGTCAGATCAAGGGCGGCGGGCTCAAGGTGAATGACGAGACGGTCACAGACGAGAAGATGACTCTCGGCTCCGGCAACCTCACGCCCCAGTCGGTGATCAAGCTGTCGCTCGGCCGCAAGAAACACGTCCTGCTCCGGCCGAACTGAGCCGGCGCGTCCCTATCCGCTTCAGGCCATTGCTCCGGCAATCCGGAGCCGCGGGCGGTTCGCTAACGGATCGGCATGGGCGGGATCGGAGCGACCTCACCCGACTCCAGCACGCGCCCGGTCGGATATTCGAAGAACTTGCGCAGGAATCCGGGCATGAGGCCCGAAGCCGGATTGACGTTCAACGTCGGTGCGCTCGGCGGACCCACCACCTGATAGGTGAAGCCGAACAATCCTTCCTTCGGGCCCCCGAGGAAAGCGCCCACCAGCGGAATCTGACCGATCGGATTGTTGATGCCGTAGAGCGGCACAATCGTGCCGCGCATGCGCACGTCGTTTCGGGCGAAATCGATATTGCCCTCGAGCGTGGCGCCGATCACCGGTCCCTGCACAATGCCTTCCTTGACCTGCAGACGGCCGGGTGTGCGGGTGAAGTCGACCCTCATGCGCGTGAAGTCGACGCCGCGTGAATCGTTCTGCCCGCTGCCGCCGACAACGCCGCTCAGCTTGGGCTCGCCGCGGACGGAAAAATTCTGGACGTTGATGACGCCGTCCTGCGGCGCCTGATCCGGCGTCGGCACATCCATGGTGACGAACATCTGTCCGCCCTGGACGCGCGGATAGGTATCGGTGAAGCGCATCAACGCACCGGCGTCCTGCGTCTCGAAATGCAGGACGTTGCGGCGCTGCGCCGACGCACGCATGTCGCCGGTCAGCGTGCTGCCCTGCCCGATCGTCGAACTGAGCGCGAAGGTGCGGATATGCCCGCTGCGACGCGCCATCCGCATTTCAACGCGGCGCAGAGCCTCGCCGTTGTGGCCGGCAATCACGCCGACGCGCATGTCGAAATCGATATCGATCGGATCGCTTTTCGGCTTTTCGCCCGGCTCGCCGCCACCGAAAAACGCCTTCACGAAGTTGCGGCCGTCATACACATCGCCGCGCATCGACACACGCAAGGCCCCGTCAGAGCCGCGCTCTGCCTTGACGCTCGCCTTGTCGCCATCGGACAGCGCAAAGACCGGGAAATTCGCGAGCGCCAGATCGCCCTTTTCGTCCAATTCCACGGTGCCGCGCACATTCACACCCGACCCGTCGATCGCGACGTCGTCGAAGCGCGTCGACTTCTCGCGCGTCAGAACGGTGAAGGTCGCCTGGTTCTTCTTGCCCGCAGGCTTCACCCAGCCTGGCAGCAGATTGTCGATCCTGGCCGGCGTCAGGTCGGCTTCGACATTGAGCCGGACGTCCTTGTTGTCAGCGATCTTGCCGGAAATCCTGATCGGCACCGGGCCTGCGAGCGATGGACCCGTGCCGAAGCCGAAACGGGCGCGCGCGGCCTCGTCGAGCGTTGCACGCACATGAACGTCCGCCTCGGGACTGTCGACGACCTTGCGATAGTCGAGCGAGGCCGGCGTGTTGTTGATCCGGACATCGCCCCTGATCTGATAGCCGCGATTGTCGGCACTGACTTTCAGCGCCTGCGCCTCGATCTTCTGGCCCATCACCATCTTGTCGGCGGCAAAGCCCGCAACATCGAGGTTGATGGTGTATTGCGTCGCGCCCGGCTCGGGGTCCTTCGTGATCGGCAACGAGACGGTGACCTGTCCGCTGAGATTGCCACGGCTGTTCGACGAATCCATCGGGACCGCGGCCTGGCCGCGCAGCCTCTCGCTCCCGAGCAGTTCGAGTGCGGCCGGAACCGGACCATCGATGCGAAACTGCGCGCGCGCGGGCGGCGCTTTCGGATGCGTATCCGGCACCTCGAATACGCCATTACTGACGGTGAGCTTGCGGCCGCCGCCGAGATCGACAAAGCCACGGCCGACCGACACGAGGACGCGCCGGCCCTTGATGCTGGTCTTCAGATCCGCATCGGTGATCGGCGGCAGGCCAACCACCGGCCGGATGGTGGCATTGCGGACGGTGATGTCGACGGACAAGCCATCCTGCGGAATCGGAGGCCCGTCCTCCTTCAGATTCTCGATCGGCGAATTGGTCGCAATGTCGATACGTTCGATATCGCCACTGTCGAGATTCTCGACCACCCAGTTGCGCACCTTGGTCGCAACGAAAACCGGCCAAACCTTCTTTGCGATGGACGCCGACATCGGCGTCATTGCAACGCCGGCCTTCAGCCGTGGCTCGCCCGAGAAGTCGACGCTGCCGCTGAGATAGGCTGCGATCGGACCACCTGCGATATCTCCCTGCACCAGCTCGATGCGCTTGCGATCGAGGTCGACATTGGCACGCAGCAGGATCTTGTTCAGAACGATCGCCTTCGGATCGGACACCCCATCTGCGAGCACCACCGAGCCGCCCGTCACGATCGCCCGCCAGGGCTCCTGCGGTCCCGTCGGCGCATCGAACCGGCTGATCAGGGTGAACCTGTTGGCGCCGGCGAAAATCTGGAACGGCATCGTCAGGTTGCGGCGCTGCGCATCCCAGTCGAGCGTGACGTCGGCGCGGTCGATGCGGAAATGCCCGCCCACATCTTCCGGGTCGCCGATCAGGCCGGAGCCCGCAATGATCTTGCCCTCGACTATGCGCGGCAGCGAATCCGGTCCGATCTCGGCACGGATCGATCCGGTCAACGGGACATCGGCATGAAACTGTCCGCTGCCGATCCGCGTGGCAAGGAAGAGGTCCTTGGTCGAGACCTGCTTGAGGTCGATGCTGATCAGCCGCCGCTGGACGCCGACCGGCCTGATCGATGCGGCAAGCGACCACGGGCGAGCTTCGTCTTCCGAGCTGAGGCGAATGCTGATGCCCTGCCCCGGACGGTTCACGCTGAAATTGATGTGCTCGAAGAGCCAGTGCTTGTCGGTCCGCAGGTCGTCGACCTTGAGAACCCCGTTCTTCAGACCGATCTCGCCAAGCCCTTGCCCGTCAAAGCCGCGCGTCGAAATCTGGTCGAGCCATGCAATCAGCCCGACAAATCTCTCGGCGCCCGTCGGCTCGGGCGTGGATACCGGTGCTGGAGCGGGCGTCTCCGGTGCGGCCTGGCCCGGCAGTGGCGCGGCCTTCACGATCGCTGGCGTCACGGCGAGCGGGCGCTTCTCGGCGCCGGTCGAGATCGTGACCTGGCCGTCCTCTTCGATTCGAACCGACAGCTCGGCGCCGACAAGGCTCACCCGGCGCGCGCGTATTTCGCCGCGCAGCAGACTGGAGCCGGAAACCGCGACTTCTGCCTTCGGTGCGCTCGCAACGATCACCCCGTCGGTGTCGCGAATCTGCATGTCGCGGATCCGGACAGCCGTCCGGCCGGCATCGTCGCGTTCAATCTGGGTGCCGCCGATCGCGACACGGTGAGTCGGCCCGATATTCTGTTGGATAGCGGCGGCCAGCCAGGGAGAAACGAAATTGATTTCGATGGGGGCAATGGCGAGCCGGAGCCAGAGGCCCCCGATCAGCATCAGGATGACCGAGACGGCCGCTCCCACCCCGAGGCCGATACGGCGCACGAGCGGACGGCGCGCAAAGCGACGCGCGCGCCAATAGGCGCGCATCGCCTGCGACCGCAGGTCTTTTCCGCACGTGCTGCGGTGTTCCCGAAGGGTGTCTTCGAGATCGCGAAGCGCATGCAACCGAGGTGCCGGTTTGGTCATGCCGGGTCGGACATCCCCTTGTCCGTATCGCCAGCGCCGGTTACGTCGCCAGACCAGTTGACTTGTTTGCCGTGAACGGACCCGTTTGGGCGCCCTCCCGCCTTCGCCCAAAAGCAGGATCGTACGGCCAGATTGAGCCGCCGAAAGCGTCGAAAGGAAGGCATATGGCCGACACGCTGACCGAGGGGACCAAGGCCCCCAAATTCACCCTGCCGGACGCGAATGGCGTCGAGGTTTCGCTTGCCGATTTCAAGGGCAAGGCGCTGGTCATCTATTTCTACCCCAAGGCGGACACCCCCGGCTGCACTACCGAAGCGATCGATTTTTCGCGGCTTTCGAAGTCGTTTGCAAAGGCCGGTGTTGCGGTGCTGGGCGTATCTGCGGACCCGGTGAAAAAGCTCTGCCGCTTCCGGGACAAGCATGACCTCACCGTGCGCCTTCTCTCCGACGAAAATCACACGATGCTCGAGGCCTACGGGGTCTGGGGAGAGAAGAAGCTTTATGGCCGCACCTTCATGGGCGTGAAGCGAACCACCGTCCTGGTCGGCCCGGACGGGCGAATCGCCAGAGTCTGGCAGAACGTCAAAGTGTCCGGCCATGCGGAAGAAGTCCTTGCGGCGGCAAAGGCATTATAGGTGTCTACCCACGAATGATTTGCGGAAAATTAACTATACGGGACTGAAATCGGCGCTGTTCAGCGTCGGCCCGCCGAGGGGTCTGGCGGGGAGTCTCCATGTCCTACCGGCCGCATTCGCATCATCCCAATTCCCATCATCACCCTGACCAGTGGGCATACGAATATCCCAGGGGTCACCATCCGCAGCCGCACCAGGCACATGCGCCGCAGACCCGCGCGCAGCACCAGACCGCCCAATCGCACGCCCAATCGCAGAAGCAGCAGCGCCGCCGCAGCGGATGGGCTGACTACACCCTCATCCATGGCCGCCGTCAGGTCCGGCTCGGACCGGTGGCGTTCTGGATCGTTGTCGGCAGTCTGGTCGTCATGGCCGGCTGGTCGATTCTGACCGGGACCTATTTCGCTTTCCACGACGATGTCCTGAAGCGCCTGATCGCACGCCAGGCGGAGATGCAATACGCGTATGAAGACCGGATCGCGGAGCTGCGCGCTCAGGTCGATCGCATCGCGAGCCGCCAGTTGCTGGATCAGGAACAATTCGAGCAGAAGCTGGAGGCTCTCGTCCGCAAGCAATCGGTGCTGGAACAGCGCGCGGCGACGCTGAGCTCGCTGCCGGACTACACACCGACCGGATCGATCCCCAAACCCGCGCGCGGCAGCGACGCAAGCAAGGGACCGAACGCGAAGCCCTCCCCGATCAATGACACGGTGATCTTCCGGGCGCCGCCGGATCGCGAGGCCCGGCTTGAATCGCGTACCGTGCCAGCCGTCAATCTGCGCAATTCCGCCAAGACGCGCGGTGGCGTCGAAGGCGCCCTGGCGCGTATGCAGGAATCGCTCGACCGCATAGAAGCAAAGCAGTCGGTCTCGCTCAGCGCCTTGGAGGAGAATTTCGAGTCGCGCGCGCGCCGCATCCGCAGCGTCCTGACCGACCTCGGCATCAATCCCGGCAAGGCCCTGCCGCCTGCGCCTCCCCCGCCTTCGGGAGTTGGCGGACCGTTCGTGCCCGCCAATCTCGCGTCGGATGAAAAATCTTTCGAGCGTCAGCTGTACCGCATTCATGTCTCGCGCTCGCAGGTCGACCGCCTGACGCGCACGCTGCTCGATGTGCCCGTACGCAAACCGGTCAGCGGGGAGATCGACCTGTCGTCGAGCTTCGGTACGCGTGTGGATCCGTTCTTGCGTTCGCCTGCGATGCATACCGGCCTCGACATGCGCGGCGACACCGGTGATCCGGTGCGCGCGACCGCGAATGGAACGGTGACAATCGCCGGCAACAACGGCGGCTACGGCAAGATGATCGAGATCGAACACAAGAACGGATTGGCGACGCGCTACGGCCATCTGTCAGCGATCGACGTGAAGGTCGGACAATCCGTCAAGATTGGCCAGGTCATCGGCAAGATCGGTTCGACCGGCCGCTCCACTGGCCCGCATCTTCATTATGAAACGCGCGTCGATGGTGAAGCTGTCGATCCGCAGAAATATCTGCGTGCCGGAATTCGTCTCGGGCTCAACTAAGTTCCCGATTGTCCGCACTTATCCTCGATCATCGCTCGACATTGCGACGTTTCGTGACTTGACTTCCGCTGTGGATGATTCACGTTACTCATCCTAGCGTGACGAGCACGGAGGTTGTGATGGAACCACCGATGCAGGAAGCCGCGAAGATCGCCGCCTGATCGTTCGGCGGACGGCGTAGCGGCGCCGATAAACACGAGCGGTTTGCCGGCGCGGACCTCAGGGGCAGCATCAGTCGGGCAATGCCCCGCCTTGGTCCGCCCCGGCGATACTTCTCAGAGTTTCACCAGCCGACATTCATCAGCGAAGAAGCGCGCTGGGTGAAGCATCGCAAGTCGGCGCAGAGCTGCGCCAAGCATGCACACGACGCTTCCGCGTCCACACAACGCCTCCGTCACCGCGACGGCAACCTTGCCGCCGCCGGTCAGTCGACGTCTTCCACCTGATCGGGACCGCCGCCGAACGCCTTCTGCGCAAGTGCGGCCGCCATGAACTGGTCGAGATCGCCATCGAGAACGCCGCCGGTATCGGAGGTCGAGACGCCGGTGCGCAGATCCTTCACCATCTGATAGGGCTGCAGGACATACGAGCGGATCTGGTGGCCCCAGCCAATATCGGTCTTGGCCGCATTTTCCGCTGCCGCCTTCTCTTCACGGATCTTCAACTCGCGCTCATAGAGTCGCGCGCGCAGCATGTCCCAGGCTTGCGCGCGGTTGCGATGCTGCGAGCGATCGTTCTGACAAAACACCACGATGCCGGTCGGAATGTGCGTCAGACGGATCGCGGATTCGGTCTTGTTGACGTGCTGGCCGCCGGCCCCCTGCGCCCGCATCGTATCGGTGCGGACATCGGCTTCGTTGATGTCGATCTGGATGCGGTCGTCGATCACCGGATAGACGCTGACACTGGCGAATGAGGTGTGCCGGCGCGCGTTCGAATCGAACGGCGAAATCCGCACGAGGCGATGCACACCGTTCTCGGATTTCAGCCAGCCATAGGCATTGTGGCCGGTGATCTTGACCGTCGCCGATTTGATGCCGGCCTCTTCGCCGGGCGACTCTTCCATATACTCGACCTTGTAGTTGTGCTGCTCGGCCCAACGGGTGAACATGCGCAACAACATGCTGGCCCAGTCCTGGCTTTCGGTGCCGCCGGCGCCGGCATGGACTTCAAGGAAGGTGTCGAAGGAATCGGCCTCGCCCGACAGCAGTGCCTCGAGTTCTCGGCGCGCCGCCTCGGTCTTCAGCTTGGCGAGAGCCTGCTCCGCGTCCGCGATAACGGACTCGTCCTTCTCGGCCTCGCCGAGTTCGATCATGCCGATATGATCTTCAAGCTCCTGCTCGATGCGGCCGATGGCCTTGAGCTGGTCCTCGAGCGCATTGCGCTCCTGCATGACCTTCGAGGCGCGCTGCGGATCGTTCCAGAGTTCGGGACTTTCGGCGAGCTGATTCAGCTCAGCGAGACGTGCGTTGGATGCATCGAAGTCAAAGATGCCTCCTCAGCAGCCCGACCGACCGCTTGATATCCTCGACGATGCTTTCAGTTTCAGCGCGCATGATGTGTGCCACGAAATGTCAGCGCGCATTTAGCCAGTGACCGGCTGCGATGCAACCGGTCTGCTCTCGTTTTCAAAGGCCAGGTTCAGTCCTGCCGCGTCAGTGCAATCCACCAAGGCCCGGGCGGAACAGCCGCTCGAGCGGATTGACGAATGTCGGCTGCGGCTGCGGAGCTGCAGAGGGCTGCGGACCACCGGCCGGCTCGAACGAACGCTCTCCGGACTCCGAGTAGCCGACGACCGAATACGAATCCGGCGGCGCGGTGCCCGGCTTGAAGGCTTCCAGGATCACGCGCTCGGAGCCTGGGCCTGCCCGCATGCCGCTCTTCGGATCGATGCGGATCAGCTTGATGCCCGCAGGCACTCGGAACGGCACAGCGGGCTTATCCGCCAAGGCCGCCTTCAGGAAGTCACGCACGATCGGAGCGGCCAGCTGGCCACCGGTCGAACCGCGCCCCATCGGCTTCGGCTTGTCGAAGCCGAGATACACGCCGACGGCGATGTCGGGAGAGAAACCGACGAACCAGGCGTCCTTCTCGTCGTTGGTGGTGCCGGTCTTGCCCGCAACCGGCTTGCCGACGTCGCGAATGACAGTGGCGGTTCCGCGCTGGACCACGCCCTCCATCATCGAAGTGATCTGATACGCGGTCATCGGATCGATCACCTGCTCGCGCTTGTCGATCAGGGTCGGCTCCGGCTGGTTGGCCCAGCGATCGGCATCGCAGCCGCGGCATTCGCGCTGATCGTGCTTGTAGATCGTGTGACCGTAGCGATCCTGAATGCGGTCGATCAGCGTCGGCTTGATACGGCGTCCGCCATTCGCAAACATCGAATAGGCCGCAGTCATGCGCAGCGTCGTGGTTTCGCCGGCGCCCAGCGCAAACGACAGATACGGCGGCAGGTCGTCGTAGACGCCGAACCGCTTCGCATATTCGGCGATCAGCGGCATGCCGACATCCTGCGCGAGCCGCACGGTCATGACGTTACGCGAATGCTCGATGCCGAACCGCAGCGTCTGCGGGCCATAGAACTTGCCCGCCGAATAGTTCTGCGGAGTCCACACGCCCGCCCCCGGTCCCTGATCGATCGAAAGCGGAGAATCCATCACGACTGTGGACGGCGTGTAGCCATTGTCCAGCGCAGCTGCGTAGACGAACGGCTTGAACGATGACCCCGGCTGACGAAGCGCCTGTGTCGCGCGGTTGAACTGGCTCTGGTCGAACGAGAAGCCGCCGACCATCGCCAGCACGCGGCCCGTCCACGGATCCATCACGGTGATGGCGCCGGAAATTTCCGGGATCTGACGGAGGCGATACTGGGCCTCCTGCCCGTCCTTGGCCTCGAGCGGCTCGACATAGATGACGTCGCCGGCCTCCAGAACCTGATTGACCTTGGTCGGCACGCGGCCGCGCTGGGGACCTGAAGCGGGCTTTGCCCATTTCACGCCATCGAGCGGCACGATACCGACGCGGCGCTCGCGCACCACGGCGCCGCCCGGCTCGCGCGTCGGCTGGAAACCGATGCGCGCGGACTGATCGGACGTCTCGAGGACGACCGCCATCTTCCATCCGATGTCGGACAGGGCCTTGACCTCGGCGAGCTTGACGCCCCAGTCGCCCGAAATGTCGAGCTTCTGAATCGCACCGCGATAACCGGCCCGCTCGTCATAGCGGATCATGCCGTCCACGAGCGCCTTGCGGGCGAGTTGCTGCAGCTTCGGATCGAGCGTGGTGCGGACCGAGAGGCCGCCCTCGTAGAGCTTCTTCTCGCCGTAGCGGTCATAGATTTCGCGGCGCACTTCTTCGGCGAAGAATTCACCGGCAAAGATGTGCGATCCGGTCGTGCGCGCAGTCACGGCGAGCGGCAGCTTCTTTGCGGCCTCGCCCTCTTCCGGCTTCACATAGCCGTTCTCGACCATGCGATCGATGACGTAGTTGCGGCGCTCGGTTGCGCGCTCGCGCTGGCGGAACGGGTGCAGCGTCGACGGCGCCTTCGGCAAGGCGGCGAGATAGGCGGCTTCGGCGATCGTCAGTTCATGAACCGACTTGTCGAAATACAGAAGCGATGCCGCCGCGATCCCGTAGGCGGAGAAGCCGAGATAGATTTCGTTGAGATAGAGCTCGAGGATCTTGTCCTTGGTGTAGGCGCGCTCGATCTTCATCGAGAGCAGCGCCTCCTTGATCTTGCGGTTGAACGACACCTCGTTCGTCAGAAGAAAGTTCTTCGCGACCTGCTGCGTAATCGTTGAGGCGCCCTGAGGACGGCGGCCGGTGCCGTATTGCTGCGCGTACAGCACGCCCGCGCGCACCATGCCCGTGAAATCGAGACCGCCATGCTCGTAGAAGTTCTTGTCCTCGGCCGAGAGGAAGGCGTGGATCACCCGCTTCGGCACCGCCTGGATCGGCAGATACAAGCGCCGCTCGCGGGCATATTCGGCCACCAGCGACCCGTCGGCCGCATGCACGCGCGTCATCACCGGGGGCTCGTAGTCCTGCAGCTGGGAATAATCCGGCAGGTCCTTCGAGTAATGCCACATCATGCCTGCGACGCCCGCGACGCCGACCAGAAACAGGATGGTCCCGACCGCGAACAGGAAGCCGAAGAAACGCAGCATCAGTCTCATGATGGTTCAACCATTGGCGCGAATCGGCCCGGTGCGGCCCATGCCCCCCAGCGCGCGCTGAAACCCCGCTCAGTGTATCGGAATTTTCGCAGATCTTACAGCGTTCCCGACTCTCGTCAGGTCGCCGTTTTTCATGTCGAAACTGAGGCTTCCTGGGGATTAGCCCGATGCCCCAAGCGAAACGCCTGCAACAACTTTTCCGTGTCTGGGGCCGGAGGCGCACTTGCAAGGTTCCGCGCCCGACCCTACGCTCCGCCAAATTTGAGTCCGCAAAAATTGTAGCGCCGCCATCTTTGGGGAAGTGATGAATTTTCAGTTTCGCGGACGGCAGCGTTGGCGCGACGCGCTTCTGGCGGGAACGGCACTAACCGGCGCTGTTGTTTTCCCGATGGCACTGTCCAGTCCTGCCGTCGCCAATGGCGGATCAGGCGGAGGCGGCGCAGCAGGCGGCGCGACCTCCTACTCTGGGACGGGTGGAGCCGGCACAGTGGGCACCGCCGGAGGTGGCGGCGGTGGCGGTGGCGCGGGACACATCTTTGGTGGAGCTGGCGGGGCAGGCAGCGGTGGCGCGGCAGGCGGTGCCGGGAGTGCCAACATCAATCAGCCTGGCGAGGAGGGTGCCGATGGCGCCAATCTCGGGGACGGGGGCGGCGGCGGCGGCGGCGGCAGGCATGTGCTTGATGTCGGAGGCTCCTTGGGCTCCTTCGGGAGCGGTAGCTTCACTGCTCCTGCCGGGGGAGCCGGAGGCACCGGCATTGGGTCTGGCAGTGGTGGTGGCGGTGGAGCCGGCGGCTCGCACATCTATCAAGCCTTCTCTGGGACTAATGGCCCGGTAAACTTCCAGGCCGGCGTTCGGACCGCCGGCGCCGGCGGTGCTGGTGGCAGCAGCACAGGAAGCGGCTTCGGCGGCTCAGGCGGCACAGGCGGCACAGCTTATTATCTCCCCTTCGGGGTGACCGGTGGGTTCAACATTCAGGCAAACGGCACAGTGATCGGTGGCGCCGGCGGTGCTGGAGGCACGGGCGGCGGCGGCACGGGGGCCGGCGGCGCCGGCGGCCACGGTGCCTTGATCAACGACTCGGTGGTCAACTTGGCCACGGGGACGACGCTACGCGGCGGTGCCGGCGGCACTGGCGGCGTTGTCGGACTGGGCGGCTTTGGAATCGTCGGCTCCAACCTGACAATCAACAACAACGGCACCATCGAAGGCGGGCTCGCCGGCGACGGGACGAGCCGCACCCATGCAATCGCCCTCACCGGCGGCACCAACTTCGTCGGCGGGACCGGCACGATCACGGGCGGCATCGCCGTAACCGGGGGCGGATCGTTCGCGCCGGCGCTGGCAAACTCGACCATCGGCTCGGCCTTGTCGATCGACGGTCCGCTCACCTTCGCACCGGGCACGCAATATGTCGTGCGGCTCTCGACGACAACAAATGACAGCGTGACGGCCTCTGGCGCCGCGACCCTCACCGGCGCCAGCGTCACGGCGCAGTTCGATCCCGGATCCTATCTGGCGCGCCAGTACACCATCCTGACCGCCAGTGGCGGTCTTGGCGGCACGCCCTTCACCGGTGTGACCGGCGCCCCCACGAACTTTGCAGCCACGCTCGATTATCAGGGCAACGATGTGCTGCTGCTGCTCAGCGCGCAACTCGGCGGCACGACGGGCGGGCTCACGGTCAACCAGCAGAATGTGGCTGATGCGCTCAACGGTTTCTTCAACAAGGGCGGCACGCTGCCGCCGGGCTTCCTCACGCTGTTCGGACTGACCGGCGACGCGCTGCGCAATGCGCTGAACCAGGTGTCGGGCGAGCCCGGCGCATCGGTGTCCAACACCACCTTCACGGCCTGGAATTCCTTCTTCAACATGATCTTCGATCCGTTCGCGGAGAACCGCGGCGGATTCGGTGGCGGCGCGAGCGCGTTCGCACCGGAGGCGCAGTCCGACACGGTGCGGCTCGCCTACGCGGCGGTGACGAGCAAACGCGATTTGAAGGATGCACCGGTCACGAAAGCCCCTGCCCTCGGCGAGCCGTTCGCCGCACGCTGGAGCGTATGGGGCGGCGGCTATGGCGGGAGCGCGACGACAGAAGGCAACGCGCAGATCGGCTCGCATGACACCACCTCGCGTGCCTACGGTTTCGCGATCGGCGCGGATCACCGGCTGACGCCGGATACATTGATTGGTTTCGCGCTCGCCGGTGGCGGCACATCATTCGGTCTCGGTCAGGGGCTCGGTGGCGGCACCTCCGACATGTTCCAGGCGAGCGTTTATGCGCGTCAGAACTGGGGCGCCGCTTACCTGATGGGCGCATTCGGTTACGGCTGGCAGGACTTCACGCTGAAGCGCATCGTGACGATCGCCGGCACCGACAACCTCGAAGCCGACTTCAACGCCCACACGCTCGCCGGTCGCGCCGAAGGCGGCTGGCGCTTCGGCTCTGCTCTCACCGGCATGACGCCCTACGCCGCGGTGCAGGTCGCAAGCCTCGACCTGCCGTCCTACAGCGAGCGCGCGACCTCCGGCGCCAGCACCTTCGCCCTCTCCTATGCCGGCCGCACCGACACACAGACGCGATCGGAACTTGGCGCGCGCTTCGACTACGCGATGCCGATGCGGGACGCGCTGCTGACGCTCCGTGGCAGGGCGGCCTGGGCACACGACTACGACACCGACCGCGTCGCCAATGCCGGCTTCATGGCGCTGCCCGGCACCGCCTTCACCGTGAACGGCGCAAGGCCGGATGCGGACGCGGTTCTCGTCTCCGCCGGAGCCGAACTCGCGCTGCTGAACGGTGTCTCGATCGCGGGAAGCTTCGAGGGCGAGTTCTCCGGCAACACCCAGAGCTATGCCGGCAAGGGCGTGCTGCGTTACCGCTGGTGACAGGGCGGATGGCCGCGTCATGGCCGTCCTAGATGGTCCGCGCTACCGCCGTCCCGCGGATGCTTCGGCGCCGGCGAGCCGCGTCCGGAAAAACTGCTCGACCGCCTGCACCATCGTCCCGGCCGCTTTTGCGCGCCATCCCTCGGAGGTCAGAAGCTTCAGGTCCTGCCGGTTGGTCATGTAGCCAAGCTCGATCAGCACCGACGGCACGTCCGGCGCCTTCAGGACGACAAAACCGGCCGACTTCAACGGCTTCTTGTGCAGACGGACCGTGTTCCTCATCTCCCCGACCAGGAGACGCGCGAAAGCATGCGAAAACGTCTTGGTCTCCCGGTGCGCGAGATCGAGCAGGATGTCGGCGACATCGTCCGGCTCCTTGGCGAGGTCGATGCCGGCGATCACGTCTGACCGGTTTTCATCTTCCGCGAGCTTGGCCGCCTCCGCATCCGAGGCGGTATCGGACAGCGTGTAGATCGTCGCGCCCTGCACGTCGCCTTCCGATTTCGGCAGTGCGTCGGCGTGGACGGAGATGAACAATTCAGCCTGGCGCTGGCGTGCGAACTTCACCCGCTCGGCCAGCGGGATGAAGGTGTCGTCGGTGCGCGTCATCACCACGCGATAGCGCCCGCTCTTTTCGAGCTGGTCGCGCAGCGTCAGCGCGAAATCGAGCACCACGTTCTTTTCCAGGATATCGCCGCCCCCGGCCTTGGTCCCGGTATCGGGGCCGCCATGGCCAGGATCGATCACGATCAGCGGACGCAGATCGCCCGATCGCTTCTCCTGCGGACGGGCGATCGACGGGATCGCGACGCTCCCGCGCATCGCCGTGCGGTCGAGCGCCAGATGCCGCATGAAGGCTTCGCGATCGGTCGCGGCGAGATCCACCACGAGCCGCGCCGGCTCGCCCCCGCGCGCATCGAGCACGGCCGCCTTCTCGATCCGCACCGGCTTCGCAACGTCTATGACAATGCGCGAGCCGCCCGCCATCACGAGCCCGTAGCGATAGGCCTTGATCAGCCCGCGCCCGGTTTCGCCCGCCTTCGGGGGCAGTTGGAACACGGTCTGGGGAATATCGATGACGACGCGATAGGGATCGGCGAGCGTGAAGGCCCGCACCCCGATGGTCGCGGTCACGTCCATGACGAGACGGGTCTGCTTTTCGTCGCCGGCAACGCGAATATCGGTCGCCACCGGAAGCGCCGACGGCGCGGGCGCGCGGCTTTGCGCTGCCGCAGCGGACAGACCCGCGAGCGTCAGAAGCACAGCGCAAAAGCCTGTCGCAAAGCGGCTGGCCACCGGTCGCCTCCCCCGCCTCATCCTTAATGCATAGGGAGCGGTGGGTTAATGGATTGTTAGCGGCGTCCGCGCGCCGGCGTCCAGGTGTGTCCGCGGCGCGACGCTGCAGCGTTCCACAGTCCATATACGTAGATGTTACGCGTCCGCCACGTCGATCCGGTGAAGCCGTGCTGCTGGATCAATGTCCTCGTCTTCGGCAACGTCACACCCGCCCCGCTGCAATCGCTCGACTGGTTCGAGTTCGGCGCGCGCGTCGGCTACCGGATGACCCAACTCGCCACGCTCGACGTGTTCGCCAACGGCATCGCCGGCGACAACGGCATCCAGACCAAGCTGCACGCCGGCGCCGGCATCCGCGTGCGGTTCTGATAGCGGCGAAGAGACCGCTGGCATGAAAAGCGAGAGCCCCCGGCGCTGATCGCATCCGGGGGCTCCTGACCGTCGGAATTTTGCTTCAGGCCTTCAATCAGGCCTTGAGGCTCTCGGGAACCTTGCCGCCGTTCTCCGCAAGCTTCACCATCACCTGCTTGTGCAGCCAGATATTCATCTTGGCCGAGTCATTCATGTCGCCCGTGTAGCCAAGTTCCTTGGCAAGCTCCTGACGATTCTTCAGGCTCGAATCCAGGTCCAGCACCTTCATCAGGTCGACGATCGACTTCTTCCAGTCGAGCTTCTCTGTTTTCTTCGACGCAAGATCGGTCACGACCTTGTCCACGTCGACCTGGGACATGCCCGCGCCACCCGCACTGCCGCCTGCGGGCACCGCCGCAGAACCTGTCGCCGCCGCCGAACCCGACCCGAGGCCAATGGCCGACAAGATTTTCCCGAAAATGCTCATCTTATACCTCCTGCTTGCGCGTCGCCTTCCGAACACGTGTTCTCATCGAGCAAGCGCTCTAGGGACCGGCGGCACTCTAATGCAATTTCCTCGGAGCAAACGTGGCAGATCACTGAATTTGTCGTGTGGCGCGGCCTTAGGTCACGACCACGGCGGCGATTCATGGCGGGGTAATATTGTACGAAGAACAGATTCGAATCCGTGTGCAATAAAAAAATGCAGTCAATTGAATAGGTTACCGGAGAAATATCGACCAGGCCGGCTGATTGCTCGCTTGCTATCCGTTCATCCGAGCCTTAATAAGGGCAGTGCTTACGGTTTGCACAATTCCGGCCGTGCCGCGTTCAGGCACCGGCACGCTCACCTCGAAGACAGCGCCGGCATGAGGGTCCGGACGCAGAGCTGGTGAGCGTAGGGGCTTCATCCGACCCACTGCCACGCGCAGGCGGCGGACAGCCCGATCAGCCGGTGTCAGCGAGTTTGTGTGTCTTGGGATTCAGCGCACGGTTGAAGCGATTGGATCGCAAGGGCGGCAGGAACCGGTGCCACGTTCAGGCACCATGCAAAGACGCAAGCAACAACGACTAATCGCGGTCGCGGAAACGACGGCCGCCCGCCACGGGTTTTGAAGTGATGGCGCAGGTGGAAGCCAGGGGCAGTTCTCCGACACGCGGACCCGTCCGCGACCGTGAGATCCGTCCGCGCATGATCGCAAGACCTACTCATTCACAGACACAATTCCCCGGACGCTTCCGCCGCGTTTCGACGCGCGAGTACCGCCTGACGGACGCAGCGCCGCCCGGGGCCAAGAGAACATTCGATGTCCAACAAAATGTTGATCGACGCGACCCATCCGGAAGAGACCCGGGTGGTCGTTTTGCGCGGCAATCGTGTCGAAGAATTCGACTTTGAGAGCGCCAGCCGCAAACAGCTTCGCGGCAATATCTATCTGGCCAAGGTTACGCGCGTAGAGCCGTCGCTGCAGGCCGCCTTCGTCGATTACGGCGGAAACCGGCACGGCTTCCTCGCCTTTTCGGAAATCCATCCCGACTATTACCAGATCCCGGTCGCGGACCGGCAGGCCCTGCTCGAGGACGAGCGGCGCGCTCAACGCGACGAAGACGAGAATGGCGAACGCTCCGAGCAGCGGCGCGGCCGCGGCCGGCGCCAGCGTGGCCGTGGTTCCAATCGCAATCGAAACCGCGATGTCGTTAAGAGCGACGTGGTTGCGTCTCCAGAAGGCGGCGACGCACCGCAGCCCTTCACCGACGAATTCGCCGAATCGACGCCGTATCTTCCGAGCGACCACGAGGTGCGGGGTCACGAGACGGCCGCAGAGGCCGCTGCGGCTGGCGAGGCCGCCGCAGTCGAGACCGTCATCGCGGAGTCGGTGGTGGAAGTGTCGGTGTCCGCGCCTGAGTCAAACGAAGTCCCGGCGCAGGCTCCCGAAGCCGAGCCGGTCGTGACCGCGGCGGCTTCGGACGAAACCGTTTCGCACGACGCTGTTGCCGAAGCCCCTGCCCCGGCCGCACCCGAACCCGCCACGGAGGCAGCGGACGCGGACGCACCGGCCGATATCGTCGAGGAGATTGCCGAAGCCCAGCCGCAGGAACTGGCCGCGCATCCCGAGACTGAAGACCGGACCGGCGACAGCGAGGACTCCGAGGACGACGAGTCCGAGGACGACGGCGAAGAGGAAGAAGAGGTCGTCGAGTCGGTCGGCGGCGACGCCATCGAAGAGGTGATGGAGCGCGCCCCGCGCTATCGCCGTCACTACAAGATTCAGGAAGTGATCAAGCGCCGGCAGGTGATGCTGGTGCAGGTCGTAAAGGAAGAGCGCGGCACCAAGGGCGCGGCGCTGACCACCTATCTCTCCCTCGCCGGCCGCTATTCGGTGCTGATGCCGAACACGGCGCGCGGCGGCGGCATCTCCCGCAAGGTCACCAATGCGGAAGACCGCAAGCACATGAAGGAAATCGCGGAGGAACTCGAAGTGCCGGAAGGCATGGGCGTGATCCTGCGCACTGCAGGCGCCTCACGCACCAAGCTCGAGATCAAACGCGACTTCGAATACCTGCTGCGGCTGTGGGAGACCGTGCGCGATCTCACGCTGAAATCGACCGCCCCGACCCTCGTCTACGAGGAAGGCTCGCTGGTGAAGCGCGCGATCCGCGACCTCTACCACAAGGATATCGAAGAGATCGTGGTCGAGGGCGAAGCCGCCTATCGCGAAGCCAAGGACTTCATGCGCATGCTCATGCCGAGCGCGGTGAAGAACGTTGTGCCCTATAGCGATGCGCAGCCGATCTTCACGCGCTACGGCATCGAAGCGCAGCTCGATGCGATGTTCCAGCCGACCGTGCAGCTCAAGTCCGGCGGCTATATCGTGATCAACCAGACCGAGGCGCTGGTTGCGATCGACGTCAACTCCGGCAGGGCGACGCGCGAGCACTCGATCGAGGAAACCGCGGCAAAGACCAACGCGGAAGCGGCGGCCGAAATCGCCCGCCAGCTCAGGCTCCGCGATCTGGCCGGCCTGATCGTGATCGACTTCATCGACATGGATGAAGGCCGCAACAATCGTGCGATCGAACGCAAGATGAAGGAAGCCCTGAAGAGCGACCGCGCTCGCATCCAGGTCGGCCGCATCTCGCATTTTGGCCTTCTGGAAATGTCGCGCCAGCGCATCCGCTCGTCGGTGCTGGAAAGCTCGACCGAAGTCTGCCCGCATTGCGGCGGAACCGGTCACGTGCGTTCGGTCTCGTCGGTAGCGTTGCAGCTCATTCGCGCCGTCGAAGAAACCTTGCTCAAGGGCGCGACCCACAATCTGATCGTGCGTTCGCGTTCGGAAGTTGCGATCTATGTCCTCAACCACAAGCGCGCCCATCTGCGCATGCTGGAAGAGCGGTTCAAGATCGCAATTGCGGTCACCGTCGATTCGAGCCTGACGGGCCATCCCTCCTTCGCGATCGATCGCGGCGAACAGGTGATGACGATCGACCAGGCCAAGGCCATCGCCGCAACCATCCGTCCGGATTCGATCCCGGCCTATGACGAAGGCGACGAGGTCGAGGCCGATGAGGTGCTCGACGAACTCGAAGCCGAGGGCGAGGACGCTTCGTCTGAACAGGCGGCTGAAGGAGAAGACGAAGGCCGCGAACGCTCCGGTCGCCGTCGGCGCCGCCGCGGACGGCGCGGCCGCGGGCGCGATGGCGAAGATCGTCCTCAGGTCGAAGGCGCCGAACTCGCGTCGTCACAACCCGAGGATGGAGAGCCTGACGAAGTTGCGGGCGAAACGCTCGAAGCTGACGGGGAAGCTGCCGAGACTGACGGCGAAGGCGAGACTGTCGTCGCCAATGGCGACGGCGAACGCCGGCGCAGGCGTCGCGGACGGCGCGGCGGACGGCGCAATCGTCGCGGCCGCGAAGGCGAAGGTGACGAGACGATCGTATCCGAGGCCGAGACTGATACCGAGACCGAGACCGAGACCGACCTGGTCGCTTCGGACGACACCGGCCCTGAGTCTGTGGAAGCTCAACCCGTCGCCGTGACCGAGCCCGAAGCGGACAAGACACCGGCTCCTGTCGAGGCCGCGCCGCTGCGCGTTGTCGAGACGCCTGCGGCTGAGCCCGCGCCCGAGCAACCGGCGCGCCGGCGCTCCACCGTTCGCGAAGCCCCACCGGTCTTCAGCTCGACCGACACGCCGGCATACACCCCGCCCCCCAGCCCGCCGCCCGCCCCGCCGGTTGAAACGGCGCAGCCTGCATCGGAGGAAGCCTCCGAAAAGCCGCGACGCAGGGGCTGGTGGTCGCTGCGCGGTTGACCGCAGCGGTCGCCCGGGGCACGCCATGAAGAGCGCGTGGGTTGACGCCGACGCGCGGGCCCTCGTCTCTCGCTATGCGGCAGACGGCCTTGCAGGCGATCTCGCGCTGCGCGTCTACACGACGCGCCTGCTCGGCCGCGATCCGAAGCTCGTGCTGCATGGCGGCGGCAACACGTCGGTCAAGACGCGCGTTACCGACCTGAACGGCGAGACCCTCGACGTGCTGTGCGTCAAGGGCTCCGGCTGCGACATGGGTCGGATCGAACCCGCCGGCCTCCCCGCCGTGCGGCTCGACAATCTTCGCAAGCTTCGCGCGCGCGATGCCCTGTCCGACGAGGACATGGTGAAGGTGCAGCGCGCGAACCTGCTCGATCCGATGGCGCCCAATCCGTCGGTCGAGACTCTGCTGCACGCGTTCCTGCCGCACCGCTTTGTCGACCACACCCATGCGACCGCGGTGCTCGGGCTGGTCGATCAGGACAACAGCCGCGAGCTTTGCGAAGAGGTGTATGGCGCGCGCATGGGCTTCGTGCGCTACATCATGCCGGGCTTCGCGCTCGCAAAGGAAGCGGCCGACGTTTTCGATGCGGATCCGAAGGTCGAGGGACTGATCCTCGACAAGCACGGGCTGTTCACGTTCGGCGAAAGCGCTCGCGACGCCTACGAACGCATGATCGAAATGGTGACGCTCGCGGAACAGCGGCTCGCCAGAAACCGCAAGAGCGTTTTCGTCAGCGCAACATTGCCGAACGAGATCGGCGCGGTCTCCGAGGTCGCACCGATCCTGCGTGGCGCGGTCGCCCTCCCCGATCACAGGACGCAGGGCGCGTGGAAACGTCTCGTCCTCGACTTCCGTACGAACGACGCTATCCTCAATTTCGTGAATGGCGCGGAACTCGCGCGCTACGCCACCAGCGGCGTGATCACCCCCGATCACACGATCCGGACCAAGAACTGGCCGATGATCGCGCCGTCTCCGGATGCGGCGAAGCTCCACGACTTCAAGCAGGCCGCCCGCGTTGCAGCGGCCGAATTCGTTGAGCGCTACGTCGATTACTTCGAACGCAACAATGCGCGCGCCGGCGACAGGAAGACCATGCTCGATCCGGCGCCGCGGGTGATCCTCGTGCCGGGCCTCGGTCTGTTCGGCCTCGGACGCAGCAAGAAGGATGCGCGGGTCGCTGCCGATCTCGCCGAAGCCGCGGTCGAAGGGATCACCGAAGCGGAAGCGATCGGACGTTATTCGCCGATCGGCGAAGCCGACATGTTCGATGTCGAATACTGGTCGCTGGAACAAGCCAAGCTCGGCGGTGCGAAGGAATTGCCGCTCGCCGGTCAGGTTGCCGTCATCACCGGCGCGGCCGGCGCGATCGGATTTGCAACGGCGAAGGCTTTCGCGGCCGCTGGCGCCGAGATTGCGCTTCTGGATATCGACGGCGCGGCACTGGTCGAGGCTGCGAAGTCATTCGGCGGATCCGCGCTCTCCGTCCGCGGCGACGTCACTGACGATGCCTCCGTGCGCACCGCGTTCGACCGGATCACCGAAGCTTTCGGTGGCGTCGATATCCTGGTATCGAATGCAGGCGCTGCCTTTCAGGGCAAGATCGGCGCCGTCGATGACATGACCTTGCGCAAGAGTTTCGAGCTGAATTTCTTCTCGCACCAGCGCGTCGCCCAGCACGCCGTGCGGATCATGCTGGCGCAAGGCACCGGCGGCTGCCTTCTGTTCAATGCGTCGAAGCAGGCGATCAATCCCGGACCGGATTTCGGGCCTTATGGCCTGCCGAAGGCGGCGACCCTGTTCCTCGCGCGCCAATACGCCCTTGACTACGGGGCGGAGGGCATCCGCTCGAACGCCGTCAATGCAGACCGCATCCGTTCGGGCCTCCTCACCGACGATTTCATCGCCGAACGCGCAAAGGCCCGCGGCGTCAGCGAGACGGATTACATGTCCGGCAATCTCCTGCGACGCGAGGTGACTGCTGACGATGTAGCTCAGGCATTCCTGCATCAGGCGCTGGCGCTGAAAACCACCGCCGACGTGACGACTGTCGATGGCGGGAACATCGCCGCCGCCTTGCGATGACGGCCAGACCACAGACACACAACCGACCGGCGTAAGGTCGTCTCGCTCAAAGGTGCTTCAGACGACGTGGTGTTCGACCAGCAGCATCACGATTCCGATCGCCGCCATCCCGACCGCTACCGCCCCGATCGGCAAGAGAATCTGCAAGGCCGCCTCCCGCCCCTTCAGTGGCCCTTGCCAGGTTTCGTAATCGCGCCGGGACCAGTCGCGTAGCGACCCGGCGCGGTCATGCGCCGGGGTCTGATGGAGCCAGGTCAGCCACAGCAGCAGAGGAATGCCCATCGCGATGACGAAGAATCCGCTCACCACGACAAGCAGATAGTCAACATAGCCGCGATCGCCGAAGTCGAAGGCGGAGATAACGAACACGGCTACGAGCCCGGCGACCAGCAGATAGATCGCAGGGTGGAACCGGTCGGAGGACGGCAGTTTCGGGGACGTGACATCGCTCGCCGGATTCTTTGCCGGATTCTTTAACATGGCGCTCTCCATCCAGGCGCCCCGTCTGCAGAACGTCCATGGCGGCTGAATCGTTCGAAAGCCCGGCCCGGGGATGAAATTTCTCCCGCCGCCTTTCCGCGCTACCGGACGTCTCGCGGCGGACCGAACTTTGGCCATTCCTGCTGCACGGACATCTTTATTCGCGGCGTCCGGTCCTTTACGTTCAGGACAAATCTCGAAAAAAGGAACGCGCCATGGCCCAGCTCGCGCAAACCAGCGAACTGTCATCGATCGAGGCGTCGCTGAACTATGTGAAAAACGACGGCCAGAAAATCGTCGTGGAACCGGTCGGCGGCGGCTCGACCGAGATGAAGACCCTCGGGACGCTCGATCCTCACAACGTGATCATCCGCAACGGTCGCAGGTTCGAGACTTCGCTCGACGGCGAAGGCTTTCTGCTCGCCTGGCACGAGACCAGGGTGACGGACTTCTTCGACGAGAAGCAGATCCGCGACATCTATTACCAGGAAATGATCGACCTGATCAAAATGCAGAGCGGCGCCAAACGCGTCGTCGTGTTCGATCATACGCTGCGCACCGCCGACGATGCCGACCGCGCCGCCCGCAAGATCCGCGAAGTCGTGCCGCGTGTGCATAACGACTACACCGAATGGTCGGGCCCGCAGCGCGTGCGCGACCTTCTGCCCGACGAAGCCGAAGAACTGCTGGCGGGACATTTCGCCATCATCCAGGTGTGGCGGCCGATCCGCTATCCGGTCGAGACCTTCCCGCTCGCGATGTGCGACGCGATGAGCATTTCGCCGAACGATCTGATCGTCACCGAACGCCGGCATCCGAACCGGATCGGCCAGACCTATTCGGTCGCCTACAATCCCGACCACCGCTGGTTCTTTTTCCCGCTGCAGCGTCGAGAGGAAGCGATCGTATTCAAGGTCTACGACTCGCTGAAGGACGGACGCGCGCGCTTCTGCGCGCATACCGCCTTCGACGATCCGACCGCGCCGCCGGACGCCCGCCCGCGCGAAAGCATCGAGATCCGGACGCTCGCGTTCTTCTGAACGCTGCCGTGTGCTGATCTCGAACGCGAATTATCGCGGGCGCGCGGAGCGCGAGCATCGGGCAATCCTGTCGGCATGCGCGATGCGGAATGCGGATGCGGCAGCGGCCCCGCTGAACCAGCACATCCGCGAGACCTGCGTGCTGCTCGCCGCGTTTCTCAGCGAGCAGCAGGCCGGCTAGGAGCTAGAACTCCTCCCACTCGTCCTGTGCGATGGCGGTGGCAAGAGCAGACTGCATGTGCCGCGCGTGTCCGCGGATCGCGGCCGGCTTGCGGACCGGCGCACTCGGCCGCTCCGGCCTGGCCGCGACCGGTTCGTCTACAGGCTCAGGCTCCGCATCCTCGTAGAGACGGAATGCAGCGACCCGCCCGTCCAGTGCATTCGACTGATGTTCGAGCGTCTTCGCGGTCGCGGCGTTCTCTTCGACCAGCGCCGAATTCTGCTGCGTCACCTCGTCCATCTGGCTCAACGCCTTGTTGATCTGATCGATGCCGGACGCCTGTTCGGCGCTGGCATTGGCGATGTCTGCGACGATCGTGGCAACTTCGTTGATGCTCTTGACGATCTCGTTCAGCGCCTCGCCGGCGCGGTTGACGAGTTGCACGCCCTGCCCGACCGCGCCGGTCGAATTGGTGATCAGGTCCTTGATGTCCTTGGCTGCCTGCGAGGAGCGCTGCGCAAGGCTGCGCACCTCCGAAGCAACCACTGCGAAGCCGCGGCCTGCCTCACCCGCACGCGCGGCTTCAACCGCCGCATTGAGCGCGAGAAGGTTGGTCTGGCGCGCGATCTCGTCGATCACCGAGATGATGTCCGAAATCCTGCGCGAGGAATCCTCGATGCGGGACATCGCGGACACCGCCTGCGCAACGACCTCGCCGCCGCGCCCGGCGACATCGCGGGTGCCCTGCATCAGACCATTGGCAAGCTGTGCGTTCTCGGCGTTCTTCTTCACGGTCGCCGAGATCTCTTCCATGGAGGCCGAGGTCTCTTCCAGATTGGCGGCCTGCTCTTCCGTGCGCTGCGACAGGTCGGTCGTGCTCGACGAAATTTCCGCCGACGCGCTTGACACTTCGCGGGTCGATTCCACGATCGCGGTCAGCGTATCCTGAAGCTGATCGATGGCGTTGTTGAAGTCGTTCTGGATCTTCTGATACTCGCCGGCCCAGTCATCGCGGACACGGTAGGTCAGATCGCCCCGCGCAAGCCGCTCCAGGCCGCGGCCGAGACCGTCGACCACCTGCGCCACCTGACGCGCGGCTTCGGCGCGCGCGGCATCGTTGCGGGCACGTTCCTCTTCCGCGATCCTGCGATCCTCCGCGGCCTGCGCCTCGAGGCGCTGCTTGTCGAGCGCGGCATCGCGGAACACGGTCAGCGCGCGGGCCATGTCGCCGATCTCGTCGCTGTCCTTCACACCGGCGATCGTCACGCTGTTGTCGCCGGCGGACAGGCGCCGCATCGTGTCACACGCGGCGCTCAGCCGGCGAACCAGGTTGCGCTGGACATAGAAGAAGGCGATGGCGAAGGCCGCGAGCAGCGACGCAATTGCGACCACGATCAGCAGCATGCGGCTGCGACCGAGTTCGGAGAGAAGCGTCGAGGTGCCGCCGCGCATGCCGGTCTCGGTTTCCTTCACCAGTCCGGACACGGCCTGGTCGAGCTGCTTCTGGATCTTGACGTTCTCGGCAATGACCCCGTCGGCGCCGACGGTCGCCTTCAGTTCCTGCTGACGCAGTGCAAAGATGCCGTTGCTGTCCTGACCAAGCGCGATCAGCGCGTCGATATTCTTGCGAATCCCGTCATTGGGGATCGACTGGGCGGCGAGCATCAGGGTGTTCGCCGAGAAGGTAAAGCGATCCAAGATCGGCTTGAGCTGCGCCTCATCCTTGGCGACCGCGCCTTCGCTGATCAGGCTCGCAATCAGGTGGGTCTGGATCTTCAGTTCCAGAGCATTGCGGAAATTGACGAGCTGATCGTCGATCAGCTCCCGGACCAGGGTGCTGGTGCGCTTGGCGGCCTGCTCGCCCTGCATCACGGTATCGAAGTTCAGATCGTCGATCAGCGTGATCAGGACATTGGCGAGGCCCTCATGCGCGCGGAAAACGTTCTGGAGGCGCGCGGTTTCGTCCTCCGCGGCCGCAACCTTGCGGAAGTCGGCAAGCTTCAGGAGGCTGGACGTGCGCTCACGCAGCGCATCGTAACGGCTCACCTTCGGCAGCGAAGCCAGGTGCTTCTCCGCGCGGAGGGCCGATGCGGTGAAGCGGTCTTCCAGCATCGCCAGGATTGCAGGCGACGAGCTCAGCGCACCCGCCGTCAGGAGGCCGGTCGCAAGATTGGTCTCCGTGCCGATCTGGACCACGGTCTGCATCGTCTGGACGCCGTCCTCGACCAGCGACTTCAACGTCCGGTCACCGACCTTGCCGATGTCTTCCGCTTTGTTGACGGCGTTGACATAGGACGAGTTGACGATCGGGGTCACCTCTTCGGTGATCTTGTTATGGAGCAGGTGCAGTTCGCCGAGCCTGCGATCCAGTGTGCTGCGCAGGTTGGAGCGCGACACGATGACCGTATCGAGATCGGACAGGTTGTTCTCAAGGAGGCGCGAGGCGACGTCGACCGCCCCGAAGGATTCCTTGCTGGTTCCGGCGCGAACCTTGTCGATCAGCAGGCGCAGCTGCATCGAGCGGTCTTCGATCTGTGCGGCAATCTGGCGCTGGTCGCGGATATTGTTCGCGGCGACGAAACGCGCGGCCGCGGCCGATATTTCGCCCGACATCACCGAGAGCCGGAGCGCCTCGGTCATCAGCGGCACTTCCCGCTCGGCGATCCGTTCGACGCTGTGCTCGGCGGAACGAAATGACTGGATGGCGAGCCCCGAAGCAACGACCGTCATCAGCGCCGCGGCACCAAAAGCAAGCTGGAGCTTGACCCCGATTCCAGCCTTCGTGAGATTGGCCGGATTGAGCGACGCACCGACGCGACCGAATAGACTCTTCATGTCTTCCCCCCGAACCGGCATATGCCGGCATTCCATGCGGACCTTTCGGCCCGCCACCTCAGCAATTCCTATTTGGCAGAAACCTGCATCAAGCGATCGACCGCCTTGAACGAGCCACCCGCTGGATGACAGTCATGAAAACCTTGTCGAGCCCTTCGTTGTCGTCGGGGCCGTAGTCATCTGCAAGCCGCCAAGGTCGAACGCACCGCTCTCCTTGATGACCTTGAGAAAGCCCGCGCGCGTTGGCTCTGCGCCCGCGCGTTCGAGCGCGGCCGCAAGACGTCCGACGAGGTAGCCTTCGAGCGAAACGAACTCGGGCTCCGCCTTCGGATTGCGCGCCTTGATCGCAGCCCGGTAATCCGCGCTCACCTTGAGCGAGGCCTCCCACCGAAACGGAACGACCTGGCTGACAATCACGCCGGCGCCTTCGGGTCCGACGTCCTCGATCAGCTTGCGGGTGGCGACGAGGGATCGCGACGGCTCATAGCCGTCATCGATGCTGGTCAGCTTGAGCTTGCGCCCGTGCACGCCGCCCTTGCGGTTCACCTCGTCAAATGCAGCGAGCAGGCCTTCCTGCATTCCAAGGCCGAGCGCCGATGCGGGCCCCTGCAGCACTGCGGACTGACCGAAGACGATCTGATCCCGGGTGACGCCGTTCTCGGCTTTCGCCGCACCGAACGACAAGACCAGCAGCGAGGCTGCGGCAAATACTTCCAGATGTCGCATGTACACCCCGTTCTAGGATGCGTGGCAACCGGCCTCGCTAAAGATTTTGATGAAGCATAACCTCGCGTCGTAAATCGCTTACTAACGCGTAACCATAAGATCAGGCCGCTTCCGCTTCGACGCGCTGATCGAGCAGATGCGCGAGGTCGATCATCGCGATCATGCCGGCTTCGACAGTGAGAAGGCCGGACAGGAATTCGGTGCGGCCGTTGCGCACCACGGTCGGGACCGGCTGCACCTGCGAACTCTCGAATGCGACGATGTCGAGCACGCGATCGGCAAGGAGTCCGATCTGCTGATCGCCGATCTGCACGATGATCACGACATGCAGTCCATTCGCCTCCGTCAGTCCGCCGCCGAAGCGGCAACGCAGATCGACGATCGGAACCATCACGCCGCGCAGATTGAGCACGCCGCGCACGTAATCGGGTTGACCGGGCAGATGATTGATCTCGGACCAGCCCTTGATCTCGCGTACGGCCATGATGTCGACGCCGTATTGCTCTTCGCCGATCGCGAAGCTGATCAACTCCGCGCTGGTGGAGTCCTTGGAGCGCCCGGGGAGCGCCTGGTTCGCGGCATCATTGTTCATATCGTGCACCATCCCGTGTTCGGCGAGGCACGGGAACCGTGCAGCGCGAGCCGATGGCCATCGACCGCGCAGGATGGCTTCTGCCACGCCTCTTCGCCGTCACGGTGCCAGACAAGTCTTAATGCCGGCCTAAATGGTGCTGCGGTAGGGGCCGCAAAAAGCGCCGGCGTGCCATCGCGCCAGCGCTGTCAGACCCGGCGCTGAACGGCCCGGTTCAGAATTCTTCCCAGTCATCGCTCGCGACAGCGGCGGCGCCACCTGCCCGTGCGACGGCGCGGGCAGCGGGCTTGCGAACCGGCACGGACGCGGGCTTGCGCTGTGCAGGACGCCTTGGCAACGGCGTCGCAACCCGCACCGCGTCGACGCTCATCAGCTTGTACGCACTCATCCGCTCATCCATTGCGCTCGCCTGCTGTTCGAGCGTGCGCGCGGTCGCAGCGTTCTGCTCGACCATGGCCGAGTTCTGCTGCGTCACCTCGTCCATCTGGGTCAGCGCCCTGTTGATCTGCTCGATACCACCGGCCTGTTCGCCAGAGGCGGTCGCGATATCCGCCACAATGCTGGCCACCTCCTTGATGGACTCCAGGATCTCCTTCAGGGAGGTGCCGGCGCGGTTGACCAGCTGCACGCCGTCCTGAACCTGATCCGACGAGTTGGTGATCAGCTCCTTGATATCCTTCGCCGCTTGCGACGATCGTTGCGCAAGGCTGCGCACTTCGGACGCGACCACCGCAAAGCCGCGTCCAGCCTCGCCGGCGCGCGCCGCCTCGACCGCGGCGTTGAGCGCAAGCAGATTGGTCTGCCGCGCGATCTCGTCGATGACCGATATGATGTCGGCGATCTTGCGCGAAGACTCCTCGATCCGTGCCATCGCCGAAACCGCTTCAGCCACCACCTCCCCGCCGCGATCGGCGACCTCGCGAGTGTTGCGGGTCAGGTTGTTGGCATAAGTCGCGTTCTCGGCATTCTTCTTCACCGTTGCCGCGATCTGCTCCATCGAGGCTGACGTCTCTTCCAGGCTCGCGGCCTGTTCCTCAGTGCGCTGCGACAGATCGGTGGTCGCGGCCGAGATTTCGGCGGCCGCGCTCGACACCTCCTGCGACCTTGCCTTGATCTCGCTCATGACCTCGGCGAGGCTGTCGAGCAGGTCGTTCACGCCGCCACACAGCATCTCCAGTTCGCCGGTCTTTCCGGCCATCGGGATGCGCTGACTGAGGTCGTTGTTCTTCGCCGCGATCACCGTCTCCCGGGTCTGTTCGACAGCCATGCGCATCGCGGTGATATCGGTGGCGAATTCCACGACCTTGAACGGACGTCCATTGGCATCGAGGATCGGGTTGTAGCTCGCCTGAATCCAGACCTCCTTGCCGCCCTTTCCGATCCGCTTGTATTGCCCCGCATCGAACTCGCCGCGTTTGAGCTTTTCCCAGAATGCGGTGTATTCGGGGCCCTGCACCTTTGCCGGCTCGCAGAACATGCTGTGATGGCGCCCTTTGATCTCCTCGCGCGAATATCCAAGCATGTTCAGGAAATTCTCGTTGGCGTGCACGACGCTGCCATCGATCGTGAATTCGACGATGGCCTGAGCCTTGTTCAGTGCGGCGAGCATGCCTTCGTTCAGGCGGGCTTCGGTCACGTCCTTCCATTCCAGGACATTGCCGACATAGGCCCCGTTCTTGTCGAAGCTGCCGGTCACCAGCAGCGAGATCTTCAGGCTGCCGACCGTGATTTCGGTCTTGAACGGAAGCCGTGACGGGTCGGAGAGCAACTGGCGCTGATCCGCCGGATTCCTGTGAAAGGTGTCGATGCAGGTACCGACAATGGCTTGCGGATTGAAGTTCGGCCAGAGCTTGCGGAACTCATCGACATGGGTTGAGAGCAGATCCCTGGTCGCCTGATTGACGTAGGTCACGATGAGGTTGCGATCGACCATCATGACCGCTGATGTGATGCTCTCGGCGAGACTGCCCTTCAGCTGCTCGAGGTTATACTTGCCACGGCCGGCCGCGCCGTTACTCGATCCATTCCCACGCTTGAAGAAGGACATGCTGTCACTCCATTGCAAAACTGCTTGGTGAAAAAATCGCTTGTCGACGTATCGACCTCGCAAGCAGGCTCACGCATGCACTCACGCGGTGTGAGACGAGACTTTTTCGGACATGTGAGAAGGCCGGGATCTTGAATGCCGCCGACCGCAGGACTTTCCTCAACCTAGACGGGCCGAAGGGTCCATCAATTAGATTAATATCGAATTAAATTTGATCTATCGCAAAGCGTAGAAATGCCAACCCTAGTCGGATGCCAGGATGAGGTTCCGGACCAGCGGATAGATCTGGGCTTCCCACTTCTTGCCGCTGAAGACGCCGTAATGCCCAACGCCGGGCTGCATGTGATGGCGCTTGCGATACGGCCGCAGGCTTGAGCACAGGTCGTGCGCGGCCAGCGTCTGCCCTACCGCGCAGATATCGTCGCGCTCGCCTTCGACCGTCAGCAGCATCGTCTTGCGGATCGCCTTGGGATCGACGCGCTGCCCGTCGTAATCCAGTTCGCCGAGCGGCAACGCATGGTCCTGGAAGACGAGTTTCACCGTCTCGAGATAGAATTCGGCGGTGAGATCGAGCACCGCGAAATATTCGTCGTAGAAGTCCTTGGTGGCCTTCGCCTTCTCGACATCGCCGCGCGCCAGCGCGTCGTAGAGTTCGCGGTGCGCCTTGGCGTGCCGATCGATATTCATGCTCATGAAGGCGGCAAGCTGCACGAAGCCGGGATAAACCCTGCGAAAGGCGCCGTCATAACGGAACGGCACCCGCGCGATCAGGTTCTTTTCGAACCATGACATCGGCTTGCTCTTGGCGAGCTCGTTCACTTTGGTCGGGTTGACGCGGGTGTCGATCGGCCCGGCCATCAGCGTCATCGACCGCGGCTGTGCGGGATGATCGCCCTGCGCCATCACGGCGGCCGCCACCAGCGCCGCGACGCAGGGCTGACACACGGCAATGACGTGCGCACCCGGTCCGATCGCCTCGAG
>Ga0180218_1000574_pt1 | contig 31227 bp, 29 predicted proteins | sample eDN3rd37CKraftBY_FD_151334 | JGI IMG/M metagenome (GOLD analysis project Ga0180218, IMG submission 151334) | Enriched backyard soil microbial communities from Emeryville, California, USA - eDNA 3rd pass 37_C Kraft BY (version 2) (version 2) | ecosystem: Environmental > Terrestrial > Soil >... | reverse complement strand
CCCGGGCCACACCAAAAGTGCTTCTCATGGTGCTGTAGGCCCACGACTGCCCATAATTGACATCGTTGTCGGGTACGTCGGGCACGGGGCCGTCGAGGTAGACGTTGGGGCGCGGGTGGTCGAAGCGTACACGTTGATAGCCGGCGTCAAGCGAGGCGCGTAGCTTATCTCCACGGAAGTCCAGCCCGATGGTGGCCACTGAGGTGCGCGCGTCGGCGTTATCCACCTCGGTCTCCCCGTCGCGGTGCGCGGCATTGATGCGAACGCCGTAGCGGTTGTCCTCGCCCCAGCGGCGGCCAATATCGACGCCGCCGCCGGCTTGGCCGCGGCTGGTGTAGTCGAGCGTGAAACGAGTAAGCGGGTCGTCTTGGGCGCGCTTGGGCTGGATGTTGAGAACGCCGCCCAGGCCGCTGCCGCCCGGCGCCGCGCCGTTCAGGAAGGCGCTGGCGCCCTTGAACACTTCGACGCGCTCTATCATTTCAGTCGGCAGGACCTGGCGCGGCAAAATGCCGTACAGGCCGTTGAAGGAAAGGTCGTCGTTGTATAGAGGCAGCCCGCGTATGACGTAGGATTCGGCCTGGTTGCCGTAGCCCAGGCCCGTCTGCACCGACGGGTCGTTTTTAAGCACTTCGCCCAGCGTGCGCGCCTGCTGGTTCTCGATCAGCTTGGCCGTATAGCTGGTCTGCGTAAAGGGCATGTCCATGTAGTCCATATTGCCCAGAACGCCGGCTTGCCCGCCGCGCGCCACCAGCCCGCCCGTGAAGGCCGGAGGGGTGGCGTTGTTGAGCGGGGCGCTGCCCGTGACAGTGATCGCCTGCATGGTGGTGGGCGGCGTGGCCACTGTTTGCGCCTGTGACAAGGCGGGCAGGGCCAGGGCCACCAGGGCGGCAAGAATGCCGCCGGCCGAAAGGGCGAGCCGGGGCTGCGAGGGCGCGACTGACGAGAGGCCGGCCGGCGCCGGGCGAATGAAGGTAGGCATGCGAAGGAATTCCCTGATTGCGTGACAGCGACGCGGCTGTTTCTTATTTTTTGAAATGAGAATACTTATTATTGTCTGGTGGGATATGAGCTGTAAAGGGCAAGCGGGTGCCACAGCGCCCACGGCCGCATAAACCGTGGTGCTCGCGACACACTTTCGTCGTTTTGAGGGGCGGCTGCCCCGGCCTTACATCGGCGCGACGCCGAACAGCCAGCGATGCAGTCCGCCGACGAACAGCGCGTAGACGACCAGCCCGCCGATAATACAGATGCCGTCGTTGAAGCGGCCGGCCGGCACCGTGGGAATGTGTTTGGGGGGCCTTTTCGACATCGAGATCATGTCTGCCACCGCCCACACCAGGAAGCCTCCGAACAGCAGGACGTCGGCCCAGTGGCCGTTGGACAGCAGGTGTGCCAGCGCCCAGAGTATGGTCGCCAACAGCATGGGATGCCGCGAGACCGATTTGATGCGGCCCGGAAAATAGGTGGCGAACAGCAGGATGAACACCGGCAGCATCAGCAGGTGGGTCAGGTGGCGCAGGCCCGCCGGCGGAACGTAGGCCACAAGGGCGCTTAGCCTGGCAATACTGTAGCCGTAGATGACCAGCAGAAGGCCGATGATGGCAATGACCGTGTACACGCCTTTCCAGGCGTTCTCGCCGTGGCGGGCGATCATGCTCTGGCCCAGGCCGGGCTTTACGATCAGTACAGAGTGGATGCCCAGAAAAACAATCAGGCCGAGTATCAGGATCAACATGAGGCTCCTCCAGAGTTGCGATTATTCCGATCGCGTCAGCACGGCAAGCTGGGGCCGGGGGCCTTCCGCCTTGCCGGTGATGGGCGGCTTGGGCAAAGTGGCCTCGCCCGGCTCGATGATGAAATGGCGCTCGAGCGAATACCATGGCCCGGACACATCGGGCTGGGGCGCCGGTTCGTCTTCGTGCAGCACATAGTCGGCCACGAGCGCGCGCGTCACGCCGAACTGGACGTCGGTTTCCAGGTTGGGGTCGTCCGACGAATACACTTGCGAGAACTGTGTCTTGAAACCCGGCTTGTGGATCATGAAGTGGATGTGCGCCGGCCGCATGTTGTGCCGTCCCTGGGCGCGCAACAGCTCACCCACCACGCCCAATATCGGTATGGGGTAGCCCACCGGCTTGACGGTGCGGAACCAGATGTGGCCCTGGGCATCGGTGGTGAACTTGCCCCGCAGGTTCATGTCCGCCTGCTGGGGATCCTGGTTTTCATAGAAGCCTTCGCCCGAAGCCTGCCAGACGTCGATTTCGGCGCCGGCCACCGGCTTGCCCTCGAGATCGCGCACCCAGGCATCGACGAACACCGGTGCGCCCGAGGTGCTGGAGCGTACGATGGAGCCGCCGTTTTCGGTAAGGGGCGAATCCATGCGCCAGAACGGCCCCATGAGATTCGCCGTGGTGTCGGTCTGGCCGTGTTCGCCGTTGTTCAGCAGACAGACCAGCGAAGACAGGCCAAGCGAGCCCGCGGCCAGTACGACCTCGTTGTGCGAGGGGGTGGTAAGCTGGCCCAGCCTTGCAATATAGGCGCACATCTTGTGGAACTCGGCTTCGGTCAGCCGGGTTTCGCGCGCGAAATCGTGCAAATGCCGCACCGCCGCTGACATCAGTTCCTTGAAACGCGCGTCGGGTGCGCGATCGAGTTCCTGGAGTACGGCTTGGGTAACGTCCTGCTGCTTGCTGATGATCATGGCGTGTCTCTGTGCGTTAGGGTTGAGCGGCTCAGAACAGCCCGAACAGGCCGCCCCTGGAGAGCGAATCTTTGCAGCCGCGGTACTGCGCGCCAAAGCGCTCGGCCCGGGCCTGCACCTGGCCGGCGACGTTCTTGAGCCAGGCCTTGCGTTCGTAGCTGCGATTGCGGTAGCCCGTCCAGCCTTCATGGTAATTGAGGTATTGGCCGTAGGCATCCCATTTCGATACCCCGTTGAGCCGCTGCGACTTGCTGATATACCAGCCCATGAAGTCGACGGAATCATCGAAGTCGTCGCGGCTGGCCAGCCATCCGCCGGCTTCGCGCTTGTAGTCGGCCCAGGTCTCGTCCTTGGCCTGGGCATAGCCGTAGGCCGAGCTCACGCGGCCCCAGGGGATGAAGCCCAGAAAATAATAACGGGGCGGCTTGGCATCGTGCCTGAAGCTTGATTCCTGGTACATCATCGCCATGGGAATCTGCGGGGGCACGCCCCATTTCTTTTCCGCCGCAAGGGCCGCCTTGTGCCAGTCGGGTTTCTCGCGAAAGATCTCGCACAGGTTCTCGGGGCTTGAAGGCGGCACGGTGGCGCAGCCTGCCAGCGCCAGGCTCAAGAGGGCAGCAAGATACAGCGTTCGATGCATGGTCGCTCTTTTTTTTGTTTGGGCCCCTGCGGGCCTTGCGGCGCGGGGGTGAGTCCCCATGCCGCGCACGGGGGTATGCGATTACTTTCCTGTTTCCAGCTTGTACACCGCGGTGTCCAGCCGCTGCACGCCGGCACGCAGGAATTTGTCTTCTTCCTTCAGGATGTCGCGCCGTTCAAGCAGGCTTGCCGAAGTCCGCCGGGAAAAGAGCGCGCGGATTTCTTCGTCGGGCACCGAGAAGGGCGGGCCGTTCATTTCGTCCTGAGGGTAGTCGAGCGTAATGAGCAGGCCTTTGCAACCCTGGGGCAAGTGGCCGTATACGTGGTCGACATAGGCCGGCCTCATGCCGGACGGCAGGGCGATCAGCGCGGCGCGGTCGTAGACGCCCTGGCAGCCGGCCAGCGTCTGCGCGCTCAGCTTGAAGATGTCGCCGCAAATGAGCTCGATGTTGCCGGCGACATAATGGCGGCCCTGGTCTGAATCGTGCGTGGCCGGCTGCAGGCCGTGTTCGGCGAAGAACTGCTCGACGGCCAGTTCCGAAATTTCCACCCCAAGCACTTGGAAGCCCTGCGATGCCAGCCAGGGCATGTCCAGCGACTTGCCGCAAAGGGGCACGAGCACGCGGGCGCCCGCGGGCACTTCAAGGGCCGGCCAGTGCTTGCGCAAAAGCGGCATGACCTGTGGCTGATGAAAATGGGTGCGTCCTTCGCGCCAGCGCCCGAGCCAGAATTCGGCGTCCATGGTGTCTGCTTCCTTGCTGTGATGATGGATGTCGGGCCATTGTAGACAACAAGGCGGGCGGCCAGGAGCGTATGGTAGTATCAGCGACGCATTCATTTTCCGGGTGTTCGGCATGTTCAGATGGCTCGCGGGCCGGGGCGCCACGCAGCGCGACGTCGAGCGCGCGCTCGCCCGCATCGATCACGACGACTGGCGGCATGCCATGGCCGGCCTGCCTTTTCTGGCCGGCCTTGCGCCGCAAGAGCAAGATGCCTTGCGCGCCCGCAGCGCCTGGCTTCTGGCCAGCAAAACCTTCAGTGGCGCCGGCGGGCTCGAAGTGACCGACGCCATGATGCTTTCCATCGCCATCCAGGCGGCCCTGCCCATATTGCAGCTCGACACCCGGCTTTACGAGGGCTGGACGGAAATCATCGTCTATCCCGGCGGTTTTCTCATTCCCCGCAGCGACATGGACGAAAGCGGCGTCGTGCATGAATACATGATGGAGGCCTCGGGCGAGGCCTGGGAGGGCGGGCCGGTGATTCTTTCCTGGGACGATCTTTCCCGCGCCGAAGACGGCGGGGTCAATGTCGTTATCCACGAGTTCGCCCACAAGCTTGATCTGTACGCCGGCGAGGCCGACGGCATGCCCGGCCTGGGCGCCCATCCGGACATCAACCCGCGCCATTGGCGCCGCGTGCTGGAAGATTCGTTCGAGCGCTTCAACCAGGCGCTGGACGTGGTCGAAGAGGCCATTCCGCCCGATGTCGACCCCGAGTCGGACGAAGCATCGCCCTGGTACGAGCAATTGCCGCTGGACCCCTACGCGGCCACTGACGAAGCAGAGTTCTTCGCAGTCAGTTCCGAGGCATTTTTCGTTCAGCCCCTGCCGCTCTCGCAGGCCCTGCCGCAATGGTACGAGCTGCTGGCCCATTACTACCGCCAGGACCCGTTGCGCCGCCAGGCGTAAATGCCGCTGTTACAAAACGCACAAAACCTTGCGCCGCCAGTCCGGGCCAAGGTGGGCGGGCCGAATCTGCCGCGTATGGCCTTGTGCCAATACACACAGTCTCTTACAACGGCGGCGCGGGGGCTTTGCTACGGTGAGTGCTGGTTCCACACGGGAGAAACAAGCATGAACACCAAAAAACTTTTGCTCGCCGCTTCTGTCATGGGTTTGTTGGCGGCCTGCTCGTCGCCGCATGAAATGACCACTCGGGACGGCCAGACCATCGTCACCAATGACCGCCCCGAGGTGGATGAGGACAAGGATTTCATCACCTACGAGCGGGACGGTGCCGAGACGCGCATCAACAAGTCCGAAGTGCGCGACATCCGCGAAGTCGAATAATCGCCGGCAGGCCATGGCCGCGCGCTGACCGGCATCTGCGTTCAAGCTGCGGTCGCGCGGGCGCCTTGAGTCCAGGCCGGGCATGAAAAAATCCCAGGACAACAGGTCCTGGGATTTTTTTGGCCGTCTTCAAGGCAAACGCCTTGCAAAGAAAGGCGACGGCCAGAAGGCGCGGGACGGCGCCTTTTGGGAAGGAGATCAGTCCTGGCGGTTGGTGACTTCGACCAGGTGATAGCCAAATTGGGTCTTGACGGGGCCCTGCACCACGCCGACGGGGGCGCTGAATACGACCTGGTCGAATTCGGGAACCATCTGGCCGCGGCCGAAGGTGCCCAGGTTGCCGCCGTCGCGGCTGGAGGGGCAGCTGGAATTCTCTTTGGCCACCTGGCCGAAGTCGGCGCCGCTTTCGATGGCTGATTTCAGTTCGTTGGCTTTTTCTTCAGTGCTGACGAGGATGTGGCGGGCTGAGGCTTGAGCCATGTATTTGCTCCTTGAATCGTTGAATTTACTGTTACGGTTTTGACAGGTTAACGCACTTTGGCCGACGAAAGGTGTGATCGGCGCCCGCGTTTCATGCGTTTACATGCCGCCAGTCGAGCGTCCATGCGCCCGACAGCACGTTCTGCAGCCATAGCGTGCAGGTAAGCGTCTTGGCATCGGTCACGCGCCCTTGCTTGCAGGCCTGCAGCAGCTCGCCGGTGGGCAGGGTGATCACCTCCAGAAACTCGTCCTGGTCCAGCTGCTGCTTGCCTTGCACCAGTTCGCGCGCAAAGAAAATGTGTATGACTTCGGTGGAGTAGGCGATGGCAAGGTGCAGGTCGCCCGCATGCGCCCATTGCCGCGCCGTGTAGCCCGTCTCTTCGAGAAGCTCACGGCGGGCGCAGGCCAGCGGGTCTTCGCCTGCATCGAGCTTGCCGGCCGGGAACTCCGTCATGACCCGGCCCACCGGGTAGCGGAACTGCCTTTCCATCAGCACCGTTCCGTCGTCGAGCATCGGGATGATGACCACTGCGCCCGGGTGCACAATGTACTCGCGCTGGGCGGTGGCGCCGTCGGGCAGGCGGACGGTGTCGCGGCGCGCCTTCAGGAAACTGCCCTCGTAAACAGATTCGGACCGGATGCGGGTTTCGGCGAGATGGCTGTCGTCCTGGGCCATGATGCAGGTCTCTTTACATTGATGCGCCGTAGCTTAACACCGGCGATTCCCCGCCCCGGCGTCCCCCGGCCCGGTCCGGCGCTCTTCGGGCGCCATTGGCTGGCCGGAGCGCACCGCTTTATTTGCCGCTGGCCGCGGCCAGCTCTTCCAGCGCCCGGGCCGCCGCCGGGTGCAGCGGCACCGAGAGCCCCACCGCGCTGGTGGCCGGCGATATGAGGGCGCCCTGGGCGCTGCCCTTGCGGGGGTAGTCGCGGCCGCTTTCAAAGACGTGCCGGGTCAGGGCGTCGATCTCGGCGTCGGAAAGCGTGGTGTCGGTCAGCAGCAGCGCCGCGGTGGCGATGGTCGATATATTCCGGGCCTGGCCGGGGTAGGTTCCGCGTGCAATGGTGTATTTGAAATAGCCGTCGTGCTCGTCCACCAGCCGGGCCGCCGCCTCGTCCGACAGCGGCAGCAGGCGCAGCGGCGTGCCCACCAGCAGTTCTCGGACGTCGTCCGCGGGCGTGCCGATGACCTGCATCAGGGCGTCGGCCCGGCCCTGCTTCAGCGCTGCAAAGGCACCGCCTATGCTCAGCTCGAGCGGTTCGATGTCGTCCTGCTCCAGGCCATGGGCCCGCAGCACGCGCAGCGCCGTGGTTCTTGACGCGGCGCCCGCTTCGCCGATGGCGACCCGCTTGCCGCGCAGTTCTGAAATGGATGCCAGGCCGCTGTCGGCGGCCACCAGCACATGCATGGGTTCGGGATACAGGCTGCCCAGGCTGCGCAGGGCGGCGTGGGGACCGTGCCCGGCGAAGACGCCGGCGCCTTCATAGGCGTCCTGGGCCGCATCGCCCTGCGACAGGGCAAGCGAGACGGTGCCGGCCCGCAGCAGTTCCAGGTTCTCTTCGCTTCCCCGTGTGATCAGCGGCACCACGCGCGAATCCAGGGGGAACAGCGCCCGGGCCACGCGCAGGTATTGCCCATGTTCGGCGCCCGCCGCAATGGCGTAGCCTTTGGCGTTTCGCGCCAGGCGCGCTTCGATGTTCTGCCTTGCCATCATCAGCTCGTCCTGGATGATGCGGTTCTGCTCGGGCGAGGTATCAAGGGGGAAGGCATCGAGCGCCGAGCGGATGGCCACCAGCGTTGCGCCGGGCCCTTCGGCCTGGTCGCTTGCTAGCCCGGCCGCCGGGTTGGGCGGCTTGTAGCCCGCCGGCGCGACCAGCGTCCATTGATCGCCTTCCTGCCGATACAGTGCAGTGCCGCGCACCTGGACGAGGTCTCCGGCCCGGTTGCCGCCCGAAGTAACGCCGCTGATGCCACGAGGCCCCGCGCCCAGCGCCGACACCAGGGCCGAGATGCCGGGCGAATTCCAGGCGCCGAAGTCGATGTCCCGGCTCAGTTTCAGCTCGGCGTCGAAATAGACCACGCGCCTGGCTTCGCCGGGTGGGGCCTCGGAATCGCTTTGCGAGCCGCGCCGGACAAGGGAGACGATCTCGATGCCCTGGCCGGGCATGGCCTCTTCAAGCTGGGTGGCCACGTCGGCGCGCACGGCGTCGACGTCTGGCCCGCGGCCGCAGGCGGCAAGCAGTACGAGCAGCAGGCAGGCGAACAGTTGTTTCATGTCAGCCTCCGACAAAAGGCAGGGACAGCATGATCGTGATCACGAAGGCGTTGATGATGTCCACGAAGAACGCCCCGGCAAGCGGTACGATGAGAAAGCTGGTGGGGGCGGGCCCATGCTTGGCCGAGATGGCCTGCATATTGGCCATCGCCGTGGCGGTGGTGCCCATGCTGAAGCCCAGGAAGGCCGCCGTGGTGACCGAGGCCTCGTAGTCGCGCCCCATGAAGCGAAAGCACACCAGCAGGGCGTAGACAATGACCACCGCCACCTGCACCAGCACGATCAGCAGGAAGGGCCCGGCCGACCGGGCCACGTCGAGCAGGTCGAGCGCCATCATCGTCATGACCAGGAACAGCGAAAGCGATACGCTGGAGATGATCTCGGCCGGCCGGTCGTCGACCTGGACGCCCGCGACGGGCAGCAGATTGCGGATGGCAATGCCCAGCACCATGCACCACAGGAACTCGGGTATGGTCACCGGAATATCCGAGAACAGCGCCGCCAGCCATTGCCCGCCTATCACCGCGGTAAGCACGCCCGCCAGCGCCACCAGCACCGAGTGGGTGGTCATGGGGGCGGGCGCCTCATGGAAAACATGAGTTTCGGCGGCTTCCTCGGCCGCCGAGCGCAGGCCATGCCGCTTGATCAGGTACTGTGCCACCGGCCCGCCGATGATGCCCCCGACGACCAGGCCCACCGTCGCCAGCATCATGCCCAGCTCGACCACCATCTGAAGGTTGTTGATCTGGGCGAAGCCGTCGGTGTAGGCCGCCGCCGTGCCGTGCCCGCCCGTCAGGGTAATGGAGCCGGCCACCAGCCCGAAAACAGGGTGCAGGTCGAGCAGCCGGGCCATGGCCACGCCCGTCAGGTTCTGGATAAGGATGAAAGGCAGCAGCAGCGCCAGAAAAATGGGCAGCGCCTTGCCGCCCCGCTTGAGCATGCGCAGGTCGGCGCACAGGCCAACGCCGGCAAAGAACATCAGCAGCAGCAAAGGCTTGATCGACTGGTCGAACACAATATGGAAGTCGAAGAACTCGAGCGCCAGCGAAGCCAGCACGGCGAAGATCAGGCCGCCGGTGATGGGGTCGGGAATGTTGTAGCGGGAAAGAAGGGGAATCCTGCGATTGACATAGCCGCCCACGAGCTGCATGAAGATGGCGACAAGAAGCGATCCGAGCGCGGCAAAACTCATGGGGCGTCCTGGGCTGTTGATGGGCGGCGATGCGACAGTTTATTCGGTTTGGCGCTCGCCGTTGTGGCTATCCGTCCGAATGCGTTGCCGCCTTGCCGTTTATTCCCGAATCCGCCCCTGGGAATCGATGACTTCTTTCAACTGGCTGAGGTTTTCTTCGAGCATGCGCAATGATTCGTCCACGCCGACTTTCATGCCCTTTTTCACTTCGCCGCGCTCGAGGGCGTGCAGGCTGAAGTCGGCCAGCATTTCAGCGACTTCCTCAGCACTTTTGGCACCGTCGGCCTTGAACCACCACGCCGTCCAGTTGCACATGCCGATGATGGCGAATGCCGCCATCTTGGCATTGACCAGGCGAAAGCGGCCATTATCTATGCCGCGCTGAATGACTTCGGTGAATTTCTGCAGCAGTATGCGGCGGGCCGACTCGGCGATTTTTTGCTGCTCTTCGGGCAGCGAGCCTTCGGCCCGTTCCACCACCCTGAACTGGACGGGGCGGAACAAGATGAGCCTGGCATGCTGGTGAACCAGTTCGCGCAGCGCTTCTTCGGGCGCCTTGCCTTGTTCGACCACCTGCGAAGCCAATTGCTGGGCGGCGATGGTCAGCCCTTCGGTGAGGCTGGCGAGAATCTCTTCTTTGTTCTTGAAGTAGTAATAAAGGGCGGAGCGGGAAATGCCCAGTTCCAGGGCGATGTCCTGCATGGTGGTTCCTTCGTAGCCGCGCCTGATGAACAGGTTCGAAGCGGTTTCCAGTATCGCCTGGGGAACCACATTGATTTTTGCCGTTTTCCTTGCCATGCCGATTTCATCCCGCAAAACCGTACTCTAACACATGCGTCAGTTTTTCGACGAATTATGAATAATCGTTGAAAAGCTTCATGTCCTTTGTTTTTCATAGGAAAAATCCCCATTCACCGTACGCGCCCGGCCATTTCGCATTAGGCGAAACATGGCTGATTTCAAGAATTTTGCAATTTATTTGACGCATGTGTCAGTTTTTAGTCTATTATGTATATAAACAGCGAATGAAAAGCCTTGGTAGGCCCGCGAAACGACAGCCGGCCTTCAAGGCGCTTCTTCAAATTGCCAAGGAGACTACCGTGACCAGTCATGACACTCTTGCCGAGCTTCGGCTCCACGGCGTTGACCACACCGCGCGGCCAACCTGGAAACTGAAGGAAACCGTCGAGTTCTATCGCGATACGCTCGGCCTGCCGCTCATCCACACGATTTCGGCGCGCGGCTGGGGGCCGGCCACGCATCCCGACTTCCTGCATTTCTTCTTCGACAGCGGCAAGGGCAGCACCATCGCCTTCTTCTATTACCTGGGCAGCAAAGAGCCTGAGGGTATGAAAGACAGGCCTGGCCAGCCGCCCGTGCCCTCCGACCACCTGTTCGACGCCACGCATACTTCCTGGCTGGTGGACACCAAAGAAGAACTTCTGGCCTGGAAGGAAAAACTTGAAGGCAAGGGCGTCGAAGTTTCGTCCACCACCGCGCACGAAGTCATCGAATCGATCTACTTTCGCGACCCGAACGGCTACTTCATTGAAATCACGCGCAAGCTGCGGCCCGTGGACGAGATCGACGCAACGGACGCCGCGCTGACGCTCGAGGCGGCCATCCGGCTCGAGGCCGAAGGGGGCGAGCCGAAGGCCGAACAGCCGTCCATCGACGCGGTATGGAACAAGAAGGCCAGCTTGCTGGAAGCCGAGCTCGGCGGATCCGCGGCATCGGCGCGCCCGGCGGTTCGCCTGTATGTTCTCGACGTACCCGAGTTCGCCTCGCTGGTCGAAGACGCCCGCGGCCGAAGCGATTGCAAGGTCAGCCCGGCGGGACGCAACTATCTGCTCATCGAGGCGCAGGACGTCCTGGAGTTCAAGCGCAAAACCCTGAACCTGAAGCCGGCCATCTGGTATGGGCTCTTCACCGGCGGCCTGCATGGCCGGATCGAGTGCTTCGACCGCGACAAAGTGCGGATCGCGCCCGAGTAAGCGTCAAAGCCAGCCCTGTCAGAACGCAACGGACCTCATCATGACTGAACCGCGCAAAAGCCAACGGCCTTCCCTGGGTATCGACTGGTATCCACAGTCTCCGCCCGCCGACACGGAAACCAGGGCATTCACTCTACGGACGCAGGACGGCGCTGCCGTGCTGGGTACGCTTTATGTCCGGGGCCGGCCCCGCAACGTCGCCTGCCTGATGCACCCCCGCGAATATTTCGGCGCGCATTACCTGGTGCCGGCCCTGCTCGAGTGCGGCATGGCGGTCTGGACGCAAGGTGCGCGCTCCATCGGCAACGACCTGCGGCTGGAGCACGAGCAGGCGGTCGTGGACGCAGCCGCGGGCATTGATTTCCTGCGTGGCCGGGGTTTCGAGAAAATCGTCCTCATCGGCAATTCGGGCGGATCCGGCGTTTACAGCTACTACATTCAGCAGTCGTCGCTGGCGCCAGAGCAGCGGCTGGCAAAATCGGTGGTGGGCAAGCCCACCGGGTTCGCCGGCACAAGCATGCCGCAGGTGGACGGCATGATCTATCTGGCCCCCCATCCCGGGCAGGGGCGGCTGCTCATGGGCTGCATCGACCCCTCGGTGAGTGATGAGCACGACGCCTTGTCGGTCGACTCCGGGCTCGATCCGTTCAACCCGGACAACGGCTACGTCGCGGCGCCCGGGGAATCACGCTATGCCGATGACTTCATCCAACGCTACCGCAAGGCGCAGCGCGCCCGGGTCGAACGCCTTGATGAACTCGCCCGGGGGTTGATCGAACGCCGGCAATCGGCGCGCCGGCGGGTGAAAGAGGGCGAAAGCGATCGCGCCGTGCGCCTGCAGGCTGCCCATACGCCGATCATGACCGTCTGGCGCACCGATGCCGACCTGCGCTGCCTGGACCTCAGCCTCGATCCTTCGGACCGCGCGCCGGGTTCCATCTGGGGCGCCGATCCGCTGGTGTCGAACTACGGCGCCGTGGGCTTCGGCCGTCTGTGTTCGCCTGAGTCATGGCTGTCCACGTGGTCGGGTGTCTCGTCGCATGCGGCGCTCGAAAACACCGCGCCTTCGGTGACGATGCCCGCGCTGCTGATCGAGTACACCGGCGATCAAACCACCTTCCCGCTCCAGGTCCAGGAGATCTTCTCGTGGATCGGGGCAAGCGACAAACAGCATGTCCGTGTGCGCGGAGACCACCACGGCCGCCCGGTTCCAGGCGAAGAAGACTCGGGCCGGCTGGCGGCGGCCCGGCACATGGCCGACTGGCTGGCCAGCCGCGGTTTCGTGTAGCGGCGCCTGGGCCAACGACAAATAAAAGGAGACAGAGCAATGACCGGACCGATGAATCGCATCGACGGCGTCCAATATGAAGAGCCTGGACGCGCAAGCGAATATCTTGCCAACGGGGCATGGATGGGCGTAACGGTCGGCGACATGCTGCGGCAAACCGCCGCCCGACTTCCCGACAAGATGGCCTTGCTTACCGACAGCGGCAGCGTCACGTTCGGCGAGCTCGACGAACTGACCGACCGCCTGGCCGCGGCGCTGCTCGACCTGGGCCTGCGGCCGGCCGATCGGGCCATCTTCCAGATGGGAAACAACATCGAGACGGCCCTGGCGGTGGTCGCCTGCTTCAAGGCGGGCATCGTTCCCGTGTGCGCCATTCCGCAATACCGCGAAGTCGAGATCGGCCAGCTGGCGCGGCTGAGCCAGGCAAGGGGCTATTTCGTCCAGTCCGATACACCCGGCAGCTTCGACATGGTGGGTTTTGCCCAGTCGATGGCCGATGCGCACCAGATCCAGCATCTGGTCTTCTCGGGTTCGCGCGCGCCCGAGCCGGGCGCCACGATCATGTCGTTGATCGAAACCCATGACGCCGCCTCCGCCCGGGCGCGGCTGGCCCAGGTTCGCATCTCGCCCGCGGACGTGCTGAGCTTCCAGCTGTCCGGCGGAACCACCGGCGTGCCCAAGATCATTCCCCGCTTCCACGGAGAGTATCTTTCCCACGCCGCATTCTGCGCGCGCAACTACGAGATGGACGAAAACAGCGTTTTCCTGTGGGCGCTGCCCCTCATGCACAACGCGGGCCAGCTGTATGCCCTGATGCCCACGTTCGTTCTGGGCCGCAGCACCATCCTCATGCCGGGGGTGGACATTGCGCGCATGCTCACGCTGGTCGAGACGCACCGGGTTTCCCACATTGCGTCCATCGGCCCGATCGCGCCGCAGATCATGGCCTACCCCGACCTGCACAAGCACGACCTGTCGAGCCTGAAGCTGTTCTTCACCATGACTCGCGCGGACATGCTCGAAGCCAAGATCAATGTGCCCTGCAGCAATCTGTTCGGGATCACCGAGGGGCTGCTGCTGGGGTCGGGCCCCTCCATGCCCGAGCGCGTGCGCCACGGCACGAATGGTGCGTCCGGCTGCCCGTTCGACGAGATCCGGGTGTTGGCTCCAGAATCGGAAACTCCTGTTCCTCCGGGCCAAATGGGCGAACTCTGCTTTCGGGGGCCTTCTTCCTTGCGCGGCTACTTCAAGGCGCCGGAAGCCAACCTTGCTGCGCTCACGTCCGACGGCTTCTGCCGCACCGGCGACATCGTCTCGGCCCATGTCATCGACGGCAAGACCTATTACCGCTTCGAAGGCCGTCTGCGGGACAACATCAATCGCGGCGGCGAGAAGATCGGCTGCGAAGAGGTGGAAGAGTTCGTCAGCAAGCACCCCGCTGTCCTGGACGCCAAGCTCATTGCCATGCCAGATCCGGTCTATGGCGAAAAGGGCTGCATATTCATCATTCCCCAACCAGGCGAGGCCGCGCCGAGCGTGGGCGAGCTGGCCGATTTCCTGGTATCGCAGGGCCTGGCGAAGTTCAAGTGCCCCGAAAGAGTCGAAGTTGTCGAGGAGTTCCCCGTGACAAGGGTTGGCAAGGTCGACAAGCCGGCAATGAAGAAGCAGATTGCCGAAATACTGGCCGGCGAAGACACCGGGAAAGCCCGGAGCTCGTCCTGAAGGCCATTCATAAAACAAGGAGACAGATATGAAACTACTGAGCAAAACGAATTTGAGCCTGGCGGTCGGCGCCATGGCGCTGATGGCGGCCACGGCAGCCAACGCCCAATTGAAGATCGGGCACATCGGGGCCATGAGCGGCGTGCTGGCCGCATTGGGCGCCGACCAATACGACGGCTTCATGCTGCGCGTGGCAGAGGGCGACGGGATGCTCGGCGGCCAGAAGGTGGAGGTGGTGCGCGTGGACGCCCAGAGCAAGCCGGAAGTCGGCCTGCAGGTCGCCAGAGAGCTGGTCGAAAGAGAGGACGTCGACATCGTCGTCGGCATGACGGCCTCGAACGTCATCAACGCCGTCCTGCCCTATGTCACCAAGGCTGAAGTGCCGCTCATCGGCACCAACGGCGGCCCTTCGCCTTTCGCGGGCGCGCAGTGCTCGCCGTGGTTCATCTCCACCGCCTTCCAGAACGACGGTGCCCACGAAGCTGCGGGCCAGGAAGCCCAGAACAGGGGCTACAAGAATGTCGTCGTCATAGCGCCCAACTACCAGGCCGGCAAAGACGCCGTGGCGGGTTTCAAGCGCTTCTACAAAGGGCAGCTGGCGGATGAAATCTACCCGGGGCTGGGCCAGAACGACTTTGCCGCCGAGATCACCCAGGTGTCGGCTGCCGATCCGGACGCCGTCTATGCGTTCCTGCCGGGCGCCATGGGCATCAACTTCATCAAGCAATATTCCCAAGCCGGCATGATGGACAAATACCCGCTCCTGTCGTCGTTCACCGTTGACGACATCACGGTGCCGGCCATTCGCGATGCGGCCGTCGGATCCCTGGTCAGCGCGCATTGGGTATCGGGCGCCACCAACCCGCAGTCGCAGAAATTCATCAAGTCGTTCCAGGCCAAGTACCAGCGCACGCCGTCCAACTATGCCCTGCAAGGCTACGATGCCGCGTCGATCATCGACGAGGCGATCAAGGCGTCGCCCGCCGCGGCCAAGGACGGCAAGGCGCTGATGCAAGCCATGCGGGCGCTGAAGCTGGATTCCCCGCGCGGCGAAGTCACCTTCGAGCGCAACGGCTTTCCCATCCAGGACTACAGCATCTGGAAAGTCGTCAGCAAGGGAGACGGCAAGGTGGGTTTCGAACATCAGAGCGTCGTGCTCAAGGCTCATCATGACGCATATGCGTCGCAATGCCCTCTGAAAGGATAGCCATGAAAATCGCAGTCGCAGGCGGTGGTCCCGCAGGAATGTATTTTTCACTCCTGATGAAAAAACACGAACCGCGCCATGAAATCACGGTGTACGAGCAAAACCCCGCAGGCGCCACCTACGGGTGGGGCGTGGTTTTCTCGGATGTGGCGCTGGGCTTCCTGAAGCGCGCCGACGAGGCCTTCTTCAAGAAGTTCACCGCGGGCCACGAGCGATGCGACTACATGGAGGTCGTCCATAATGGCGTCCACGTACAGTTGCGCAACAATCATTTCTCACGCGTCGCGCGCATCGAGCTCCTGAGGGTGCTGCGCGAGGAATGCATCGAGGCCGGTGTCGAGTTTGTCTTCGACACCCGCATCGATGATGTTGCGCAACTGGGCGATGCAGATTTGATCGTGGCGGCCGATGGCGGAAAAAGCGCGCTGCGCACGCAGTTTGCCGGGCATTTCAAGCCACGCTTCGAGCGGCGCCGCAATATGTTCGCCTGGTACGGCACGCGCCAGCTGTTTCATCCGGTGTCGCTGATATTCCGCCAGACCGAGCACGGGGTGTTCATTGCCCATTCCTACCAGTACAGCAAGGATCTCAGCACCTTCCTGATAGAGGTCGACCCCGACACCTGGCGCCGTGCGGGCCTGGACACCATGTCCGACGAAGAGAGCCGCCGTTACTGCGAGAAGGTGTTCCAGCCCGAACTGGGCTCCAACGGCCTGCTGTCCAACCGTTCCATCTGGTTCTCGGCCGACATCGTCAGCAATGAAAAATGGAGCCATCGCAACATCGTCCTGCTGGGCGATGCATTGCGCACCGTGCACTTCTCGCTGGGTTCGGGAACGCGTATGGCCATGCAGGATGCCATCGCCCTGCACGAGGCCTTTTCAGCCTGCGGAAACGATGTGCCCGCCGCCTTTGACGCTTTCGAGCGGGCCCGGCGCACCTCGTCGGCCGACTTTCAGGAAGCCGCCGCGCGCAGCCTCGACTGGTATGAAAACGTGCAGGACAAAATGTCCATGGATCCGGTTTCCTTTGCGTACGACTACATGCGGCGCACTGGCAGGGTGGGCCATGAAGACCTGCGGCAGCGCGATCCCGATTTCGTCGCACGCTACGAAGCACTGACCGGAGTGCAGGCCGGCGCCTCGGCGCATTGAACTTCAATGCGCCGGCATTTCGGCCTTTTTCGGAAACCACAACACGCAGATCAGCACCGAAGCCAGAGCGCATGCGGCCATGATCGCCGTCAGGCCCAGCCCTCCATAATGGGCCAGGGCGCCCGACACGCCCGATATCAGCGCGCCCGAGCCAAACTGCATGGAGCCCATCAGGGCCGAGGCGGTGCCCGCGTAACGGCCTTGCTGCGCCAGGGCCAGCTGGCTGCCGGTGGGCATGAGAAAGCCCAGCGAGGCCACGGCCAAGAACAGGCCCACGCTCCATACGGCGACACTCGTGCCGCCCAGCAGCAGATAGGCCAGCAATAGCGCCAGCACCGCGAAATACGCCACGACCAGGCGCCGGAAGGTGGCCAGCGCGCCGATGCGCCGGTGCAGGCGCGGGTTGATCAGGGCGGCCGCCATCAGCGCGATGGCATTCACCCCGAATATCAGGCTGAACTGTGTGGGCGAGAGCCCATGCTCCGAGATGAACACGCTGGCCGAGCCGGCGATGTAGGCGAAGAAGCCGGCCTGGGCGGTGCATAGCGCCAGGGTGAAGGGCATGAAGCGCTTGTCGACGAAGATGCGGCCGTAGGTATGAAGCGTACGCCCCAGCTCAAAGGCCTTCCGGTCGGCGGCCAGGCGCGTCTCGGGCAGTAGCGCGGCGATCAACAGCGCCAGCACGACGCCGTACGCGGCCAGGAACCAGAATATGGTGCGCCATGAGCCCAGGTTGTGCAGGAAGTCGCCCGCCAGGGGCGCAAGCACCGGCGTAATGCCCAGCACCGCAAGCACCAGCGACATCATCTTCCCCACGCCGGGCCCCGAAAAATGGTCTTTGATCACCGCGAAAGCGATCACCATGCCGATCGATCCGCCTATGCCCTGCAGGAATCTCAGCCATTGAAGCTGGGCGATGGTTTCCGTCCATGCGCAGGCCAGGGAGCCCAGGGTGAAAATGCCGAGGCCCAGGTAGGACAGGGGCTTGCGTCCGAATTTGTCCGACAGCGGGCCGTAGGCCAGCTGGCCCAGCATCAGCCCCACGAAGAAGGTCATCAGCGTCAGTTGAACGGCGCCTTCGTCGGCATCGAGCGAAGCCGCCATGGACGGAATGCTGGGCAGGTACATGTCGATCGCCATCGGGCCGGTGGCGGCGAGCATGCCCAGTACGAAAACCATAGAGCCTTGACGGTTGGCGTTCATGAATCAAGTCCGCTGACAGCAAAGCGGCCTATTCTACGAGAAAGCCGCCAAGAAGGCGGCTTGATACTGACAAATTGCTGAACCGCGCTGCCGGCATGTACGCGCTTGTGCCTGTCGAGGCGTGCGCGCCTGCTTGCCCTGCCGGCGCCTTCTAGCCTGCGATCAGCAGCCAGGCGGGCACCGAGACAGCCGCGGCCGCCAGCAGGGGCGGTACGAACCGTGGCGCATAAGTATGCAGCAGCAGAACGGCAAAGGCGGCGAGGGTCAGTTCGCCCACACAGACGGCCAGCCCTATGGACGTTCCGTGGCGGGCGATGGGCGGCAGCGTGGACAGGATCAGCAGCAGCCAGCCCAAGGCGGCCGCCACGGCGGGCCGGACCAGTGCCGGCCGGTCGCCGAAGACCTGTTCATGATGCCGCGCCATGCTCAGCGCCAGCAGTGCCAGGCCGCAGAACTCCAGGGCAAGACTGGTCCAGTTCATGGCGACACCCCCTCGATGCCTTCGGCCGGGGCCGAGGCGCGCTTGCCCGATTTTGCCTGGACGGGCCTCAGGAAATAGACGCCGGCGGCCGACAGGGCGGCAAAGGCCAGCAGCGCGAGGTCCATGCCGGCGGCCACCCAGCTGCCGTGCGACACTGCGGCCAGCAGCCCGCCTCCGCCCCGCAGCAGGTCGTGCAGGGGCAGCAGCGCCAGCAGTAGGGCGAGGGCGCCGAGCTGTTCCTTCCAGGCTTTGCGATGCGGCCTGAAGCAGGCATGCGCCAGGCAGGCCAGCCACGCGATGAAGAACGCATCGATCTCCCAGTCGGCGCGCGCCTGCAGCGGCACGGGCAGAAGCCGGTTGGCCCAGAAATAGGCGGCTATCGCAAGGGGCAGCCCCGCGATGCCGGCGACGTTAAGGCTTTCGACCAGGCGGTGGCCAAGATGGCTGCCCTGCTTGCGGCGCTGGGGCAGGCGCTTGACCACCCACAGGACCATGCCCGAGGCGACCATGGCCGAGCCCAGCACACCGCCGATGAAGAACAGCCAGCGCAGCCAGCTGTCGGCAAAGCGCAGCAGGTGCAGGCTGGAGAAAACGTTGTAGATGGCCGAGAACGCGTCGGGCCTGACCTGTTCGGGCGATTCCAGCAATGCGCCGCTGGCGCCGTCGAACAGCATGCGGCCGCTGCGGCCCCGGTCCAGCAGGCTGCTGGCGCCGCGTTCGCGCAGCTCGATGGTGGCGAGGCTTGTGCCGGGGTCGGTCACCGTGATCTGCTCCACGCCGCTGGGCCACCTGGCCTGCGCCTGCCGGACCAGGGGGGCGATGGCCGTGAGGGCCGCCGGAACCTTGTCGGCGGCCGGGGCCTGCGTGCTGGCGGCTGCACGGTTGCCGCGTTCGGAGAAGAAGGCCTGCCTGTCGCCCCCATAGGCGCTGTCCACGCCCCAGGGCATCAGCATGAACATCAGCAGCAACAGCCCACTGTAGGTGATCATTAAATGAAAGGGCAGGGCCAGCACGGCCAGCGCGTTATGCACGTCCATCCATGACCGCTGCCCCTTGCGCGGGCGGAAGGTGAAGAAGTCGACGAAGATCTTCTTGTGCGTGATGACGCCGCTGATGATCGCCACCAGCATCATCATCGTGGCAATACCCACTATCCATCGCGCCAGTATGCGCGGCATGCCGTACAGCTCGAAATGGAAGCGGTACAGGAAATCGCCCCCGCGCGAGGCGCGCTCCTGCAAGGGCTGGGCGGTGGTGCCGTCCAGCACCACGCTTTGTCCGCCGAACTTGCTGCGGCGCTCGCCCTGTTCGAACCAGCGCACCTGGGTGGTGGGGTTGCGTGGGCCGGGCAGGGTAATGGACCACAGCGATGCATCGGGCGCCATGGCCTGCATGGTGTCGATGGCCCGCTGCGGCGCCTCGGCGTGGGCCACCGATGCATGCTGGGCGGGCTGCATCCAGAAACTGATCTCGTCGCGGAAAAAGCTCAATGCGCCCGTGACGAAAACCGCATACAGCAGCCAGCCCAGCAACAGGCCCGACCAGGTGTGCAGCCAGGAGTTGGCCTGGCGGAATCCGAGCCCGTTCATGCCGCCACCCACCTGAAAGCCAGATGGGCCGCCGGCAGGGCGGCCAGTACGGCGGCCACCGACCAGGCCCGGCGCGCCGTTGCCGCGCTGTAGGCCCAGATGACCAGTGCGCAGTACAGGGCGAATGAAAACAGCGTGGCCGCCATGACCGCCTGCGCGCGGGGCAGGGGCAGTGCAACGCCCAGGCTGGCCGTGGCCATGGCGGTAATGGCGTAGCCGCCCGCGACGGCCAGCAAGGTGCGCGACGCCACGTTCCAGCGATGCTGTGCCGGCGACGGCTTGTTGCCTGAACCAGTGGATTTCTTTATGCTCATATTCAAATGCGAACGCCTATCAATTTCATTTTCGCGCATATAATGCCCTTTTTTCCTGATGGCTGCCTGACGTGGGGCATTGCCAACATCGCTGTCTATCCCCATGAAACTTCTCATAGTCGATGATCACGGCCCCTTGCGAGGCCTGCTGGGCGAGCACATGGAGCGCTGCGGCTTTGTCGTGGACCAGGCAAGCACCGGCAGGCAGGCCCTGGACGCCCTGGAAATGTCCCGCTACGACGCCATGGTGCTGGATATGGGCTTGCCCGACATGGACGGCATCGACGTGCTGTCGGCGCGCAATGCCAGCCGCAACGGGCCGGTGCCTTGCATCGTGCTGACGGCCCGCGATGCGCTCGAAAGCAAGATCGCCGGCCTGAATGCCGGCGCGGACGACTATGTGCTCAAGCCGGTGGAAGTCGCCGAGCTCGAGGCGCGCATCCGCGCAGTACTGCGGCGTTCTTCTCACGGCTTCATTGCGCTCGCGCAGGGCAATCTGTCTTACGAACCCGAGTCCAGGCATGTGACCATAGCGGGAAAAGTGCTGCATTTGCCACGCCGCGAGGCCATGATGCTCGAAGAATTGCTGCGTTCGGCGCCTCGCCTGGTCATCAAGGACGTGCTCGAAGAACGCCTTTACGCCCATAGCGAGGGCGTCACGCTCAATGCCATCGAAGCGCTGGTGTCCCGTCTGCGGCGCAAGCTCGAGTCCGCGGGCGCCAGCGTCCGCATAGACACCGTCCGGGGCCTTGGGTACCGCCTGGTTGCCGAAGCGAGCCAGCATGTGCAGCCATAGCTTGCGATGCCGGGTGCTGGTTTCGCTGCTGGCGGCCTTTCTGCTGGGCTTTGGCGTGTTGGCGTACCACTTGTTCGATACACGCGACCAATTGCGCCGGGGCATGGTGTACATCCATGCGCAAGAGATCGCCGCAAGCCTGGCGATGCAAGGCGAGCTCGACCAGTTGCCCCTGACACATGCGGGCGGCGAGCTTTCCTACACGCTCTATGACCCGGACGGCAAAATGCAGTGGTATTCGAGCAATCTTAAGCGGCCGCGCCGTCTCAAGAGCGGCACCTTTGCGGAAGAAGTAGGCAGCTTTCGCTGGGCCATGAACAGCGGCCGCGTCATCAGCGTGCCGGTTCGGCTGGCCGACGGCTCCACGCTCATGGTCGCCAAGGAAGACCGCCTTGAAAGCCGCATGATCGACGATTTCCTGCAGGCCCGGGTGCGGCAGGGCCTGGTCGTGCTCCTGCCTTTCTGTTTGCTGGGACTGGTGCTGGTTCTGGGCCTGCTGCACTGGAGCCTGCGCCCGGTCAGGCAGGCGGCCCGCTTGGCCGCCGACATCGGCCCCGATGAACCGGGCCGGCGCATTCCGCTGGACAAGCTTCCGCGCGAGGTTTTGCCTTTGGCCAAGGCCGCCAACGATGGCCTGGACAGGCTTTCCCAGGCCTATGAATATGAACAGCACATCGTCGCCGACGCCGCGCACGAGCTGCGCACCCCATTGACCGTGTTGAGCCTGAGGCTGCAGAAGTTTCGCCGCGAGGGCAAGGTCGATTGGGCGGCCGTCCAGGCCGATGTCGCCCAGACCTGCAAGCTCGTGAACCAGCTTCTGCTTCTGGCCCGCGCCGACCGCGGACAGGCGCAAGCACAGCCGGACACACATCGCACGCCTTTGCCGCGCACGGTGCGCGAAGCGGTGACCGGACTGCTGCCGCTGTTCGAAGACCGTGGCCGCGCGGTAGAGGTCCTTATCGATGTCGAGCAGGCCTGGGTCAGCGGCGATTCCGACCAGCTTCGCGAGGCCATACGCAATGTGATCGAGAATGCGCTGTTCCATGGCGCAGGCACCGTGCGGGTGCATCTGGCGCCGGCACAAAACGGCGTCCTTGCCCTGGATGTCTCCGACCAGGGCGAGGGCGTCGCCCTGGAATCGCAAGAAGTATTGTTCCGGCGTTTTCGCAAGGGCAGGCAAGGCAGCGCCGGCTCGGGGCTGGGCCTGGCCATCGTGCGACGTGTCATGCGCAATGCGGGCGGCGAAGTGCGGTTCATCAGCGCCGGCCCCTGTGTGGTTCGCCTCAGCTTCATCAGCGCCTGACGTGTCCCGGCCTTTGCCCGCAAGGCGGGGATGCACGCGCATGCGCCCCCGCGTGCCGGATGGCGTACGTCAGACTTTGGTCAGAGTCACTCCTTACAATCCCCTGGCTTCAACAAATAATAAGACTGATTCGCATTTGTGTTGTAGGGATGCGATGTCTTGATTCGTTAAAAAAGTAAAAGGGGAATCATGTTCGTTCGTTCATCGATCCGCCATGCGGCCACGCTGCCCAGGCGCCATCGTCTTGCATACGCCACCATCGCCGCGCTTGCCGCGATGGCGCTGCCTGCCTCGGCGGCAGGTGAAGAAGTTACCGTCCTGCCCAACGTCGTGGTCACGGCTTCAGGCTTCGAGCAGATGATTGCCGATGCGCCCGCCACCATCACGGTCATTCCCAAGGAAGAGCTCGAGGGCAAGGCCTACCGCAACATCACCGACGCCCTGCAGGACGTGCCGGGCGTGTCCATCGAAGGCGGAGCGGGCGGCAAGCTCGAAAGCACGCAGGTGAACATACGCGGCCTGGGCGAATCGTACGTGCTGTTCCTGGTCGACGGCAAGCCGCTGGGCTCGTCCTCTGAGGCCTATTACAACGGCTTTGGCGGCGGCGTCCAGGTCAATTGGCTGCCCCCCATGTCGGCTATCGAGCGCATCGAGGTGATCCGGGGGCCGATGTCGTCGCTGTACGGCTCCAGCGCCCTGGGCGGGGTGATCAACGTCATTACCAAGAAGGTATCCGATACCTGGACGGGCAGCTTCACAGTCGATACGACGCTGCAGGCGCATTCCTACGCCGGCAATTCATACCAGGGGCGCTATTACCTCAGCGGCCCGCTGGTACAGAACCGGCTGGGCCTGACGGTGTACGGCTCGCATTTCGGACGCGAAGAGGACGAGATCGAATCGGGCTATGCGCAGCAGCGCATGACATCGAACAACGCGCGGATAGACTGGTTGCTGACGGACAAGCACAGTCTGCAGTTCGAAGGGGGCGTGACCACCACCGACAACCTTCGCAGCGAGATATCGGGCGGCCCCATGGACATGGACAACAAGCGGGTGCACTATGGCCTGACCCATGACTGGAAGTGGGGCAATAACGCCAGCACCAAGACCTATGTGCTCAGCGAAGACGTCAACATCGTCAACAGCACCAATGAATCCGAGTACAAGTCCACCATCTTCAATACCAGGTCGGTCATTCCGTTCACGTCGCACATGCTTTCCGTGGGCGCCGAGTACAAGCAGGAAGAGACCCTGCATGACGCCGACCGCTTTCCCGGCTCGAAGTCGGTGGATCTTTCCCGCTGGCAGGCGGCCGTATTCGCCGAGGACGAATACAACCTGACCGAGAACTTTGCCCTGACGGGCGGTGTGCGCCTGGACAAGAACGAGCACTACGGCACGCACGTTACTCCGCGGCTGTACGGCGTGTATCACGCAAGCGACAGCCTGGTGCTGAAGGGCGGCGTCAGCGGCGGCTTCAAGACGCCCACCCTGAAGCAGGCCGACGAAAACATCGTCGAGCAGGCGGGCCGTGGGCGCTCGTGGGACATGGGCAACAACGATCTTCAGCCCGAGGAAAGCACCAACTACGAGTTGGGTTTTGCGTGGTCGGGCCCCAATGAAACGGACTTCGGCCTGATGGCCTACCACACCCGCTTCAAGAACAAGATCGACAAGCACTACATATGCAATACGCCGGCCGGCGACCCGCCAAGCTGCACCTACAACGGCGAGACCCGCTACAGCATCCAGCAGTACATCAACCTGGATTCGGCCGTGATGCAGGGTGTGGAGGCCAGCTTCGGCATGCCCATCGGCGACGTGCGGCTGACCGCCAACTACACGTACTCCGACAGCGAGATCAAGAGCGGCGCGGATGCCGGCCGGCCCCTCAACAACACGCCCCGGCACATGTTCAACCTGGGCCTGAACTGGAAGGCTTCGGGTCAGACGAATGTCTGGGGTAAGTTGAAGTTCAAGAGCGACACCATCGACGGCGGCGAAGATCGTCTGCCTTCGTACACGCTGGTCGATATCGGCGCCAGCTACCGCTTCAATCGCAACGCCACCGGCTTCATCGGCATATATAACGTGTTCGACAAGAAGATCGAGACCGAAATGTACGGCAAGCGCCTGGATGGCCGCCGCTACTATGCGGGTCTGACGGTGGGCTTCTGACGGGGGCTTGATTCAGGCGCTGCGCAGAGCAGCTTGGCCGCGGGTGCCTAGAACCCGCACAGCGACACGAAGTTGGCCCACTGCACCCGCATGGCGGGTGTCAGGTGGCCCATGAAGGCCAGGCCCAGCACCACGGCCAGCAGCAACAGCCCCGCCACGCGTCCCCGGGTGACGCGGCGGGGTTTTTCTTCGTTGTGCGTAGAGCTTTGCGAGCGGGACATGGCGATTACACCCAAAAGCGGAAGCCCAGGCCTGCCTGTGCTTGTTGCGCGGCGCGGTTCGGCTGCCGGGTGCTTGGACCCGGCGTTCAGGCCGCGGCCGGAGCGGCCAGCGGTTTTTCCTTGATGGGCAGGCAAAGCACAGCGGCGATGACGGCCAGGGCAATGCTGACCCACCACACCATTGTATAGCTGCCGGTGGTCTGGTAGGCATAGCCGCCCCACCAGACGCCGATGAAGCTGCCTATCTGGTGGCCCAGGAATGCAATGCCGGATAGCGTGGCGGCATAGCGCAGGCCGTAGATCTGGCCGATGAGGCCCTGCGTGAGGGGCACCGTGCCCAGCCAGAAAAGGCCCATCCAGGCTGCGAATACATAGACGAGCAGCGGGGTAAGCGGCAGGGCCAGCAGCAGGATGATGCCGAAGGCGCGCAGGAAATACACCCAGGCGAGCAAGGTCTTTTTGCTGAAATTCTCGCCGAACTTGCCGGCGTAGTAACAGCCCACGATATTGAACAGGCCGATCAAAGCGATGGCCGTGGCGCCATGGGTGGCGTTCAGGCCGCCGTCGGTCAGGAAGGCGGGCAGGTGCAGGGTGATGAAGGCCGTATGGAAGCCGCAGACGAAATAGCTCCAGAACAGCAGGTGGAAGGACTTGTGCGCCAGGGCCTGGCGAACGGCTGCGCCCAGCGAAAGCGTGCCCTCATGCGCGCTGGGCCGGCCCTTGAGGAAGGCCGCCAGGGGAATGACCAGGGCGATGAACAATGAAAGCATCCACAAGGCTCCGGTCCAGTCCATGCCGGTGATCAGCGCCTGACCCGTGGGCACGATGACGAACTGGCCCAGCGAGCCGCCGGCGCTTGCCACGCCCATGGCGGTGCTGCGATAGGCCGGGGGCACCACGCGGGCAATCACGGGCAGAATCACCGGAAAGGTGGTGCCAGCCTGGCCCAGCCCCACGATCAGGCCCGCGGTCAGGTAAAGCTGCATCTCGGTATGCGAAAAATACATGCCCGCCATGCCCACGGCGTAAAGCAGGGCCGAAATCGCGATGGTCCGGCCCGAACCCACGCGATCGGCCAGAATGCCCATGAAGATGGCGCCCACGCCCCACACTAGGTTCTGTATGGCGAAGGCCAGCGAGAACACGTCGCGGCCCCAGCCCAGTTCGGTGCCCATGGGTTGCATGAACAGCCCGAAGGTGGCGCGCACCCCCAGGGAAAGCAGCACCACGAGCGAACCGATGTACAGCGTGCGCTTATAGGGGCTTTGAAGAGAATCGGACATGTCGGCTACCACGCGAAGGAAGAAGGGGAAAGGCGGCGCTGCAGGCTTAACGCTCAGTTCAATGAGGATTATACGGATTCGCGGCGGCGCCGCCGTGTTGTCGCTGGCCGCGGGCGCCTTGGCCATGCTGCTGCTTGCCGGCGGCTGAGGGCCTCATTGACAGCAAGAGCCGACAACTGATACCTTCGACTTCAATCATAATTTCAGAACGGTGTTCTTTATAAAAGAACAAAAGGAATTGAGGGAGAAGGAGCATGCGCGGTTTGCCGGCCTTGTTGTCCGTTCTTGTGGCATGGGGAGTGCTGGCCGCTCCGTCTCTTGCGGCCCGGCCCTCCGACGCGGGCTCGGCGGTGCAGCAGGCCGCGCTCTACGACGGCTCGGACAGGCATGAGCGACTCGTCGAAGGGGCGCGCGCCGAGGGCGAGCTACTGGTCTATACCTCGATGCAGAGCGAGGATTTCGCCGCCATAGCCCAGGCCTTTGAAAAGAAATACGGCATCAAGGTACACAGCTGGAGGGGGTCCGCCACCAAGACCCTGCAGCGTGTCGTGGCCGAAGCAAACGGGCGCCGGTTCGAGGTCGACGTGATTGAAACGAACGGCCCCGAGATGGAGGCGCTGCACCGCGAAGGCCTGCTGCAGCGCGTCCGGTCTCCCCACCAGGCCCAGCTTATTCCCCAGGCCCTGACCCCGCACGGCGAATGGACGGCCACCCGGCTGAACATCTACGCCCTGGCCTACAACACCAAGCTCGTGAAGAAGGACGAACTGCCCCGCGGCTATGCCGACCTGCTCGACCCGAAGTGGAAGGGCAAGCTTGGCGTAGAGGCCACCAACGACGACTGGTTCGCCGGCGTCGTCAGCGAGCTCGGGGAGGAAAAAGGGCTGCAGCTATTTCGCGATATTGCGCAAAAGAACGGCTTTTCGGCGCGCATAGGCAACACCTTGCTGGCCAAGCTGGTGGCCATGGGAGAAGTGCCGCTGGCGCTTACCGTCTACAACTACAAGGCCGAGCAACTGAAGAAAGAGGGCGCCGATCTGGACTGGTTCGTGATCGAACCGGCCGTTGCGCGCGCCAATGGCGCCGGCGTGGCGCGCAATGCGCCGCATCCCAATGCCGCCGTACTGTTCTTTGACTTCATGCTGAACGAGGCCCAGCCCATCCTGCTTTCAAAAGACTTCGTGCCCGTCAGCCGAAAAGCCGAAACCCGGCTCAATCAGATGCCGCTGCGTTTTGTCGATCCGGACAAGTTCCTGGACGAGCAGGAAAAATGGAGCGGCCTATATCAACAGATCATCGTGGAGGGCTCGAAATGAGCGCACAAACCATCGCAAGTGGGTCAAGAAGGCCTCATGTCTGGGAAGACCTGATCAACGACGAAATCCGCGAGATAAGCCCGTACTACGGCGGCTTCGCCGGCCTGGGAGAGCGCCCGGCCCTGCTGTGCATCGACAACTACAACGCCGTATTCGGCGACCGGGCAGAGCCCTTGAAAGACGCGATAAAGCGTTTTCCGTCCACATGCGGCCCTTCGGCCTGGGCCGCCATAGAACCCACGAAGAAGCTGATGGCGGCGGCGCGCACCGCAGGCATTCCTGTATTACACACCACGCGCGCCGAGCTCGAGCCCACCTTCGGCCCGGGCATCTATTCCACCAAAAGAGAACGGCTGCGCAACAACGAGACCGAGTGGAACTATTCCCTGTTCTCGCAGCTGGCCGCCCTGGACACCGAAGTGGTCATTCCCAAGCCCCGGGCCAGCGCCTTCTTCGGTACGGCCCTGGGCGCGCGGCTTACCCAGCTCCGGGCCGACTCCATCATCGTGTGCGGCAACTCGACCAGCGGCTGCATCCGCGCCAGTGTTTCCGATGCCTTCATGAATGGCTACGGCGTATGCGTGGTCGAAGAATGCGTCTTCGACCGCAACACGCTCAGCCACAAGGTAAACCTGCTCGACATGCAGATGAAGTATGCCGACGTCATGTTCCTGGACGATGTGCTGGCTTACATCGAGAAGCTCGCAAGATAGGGCGCTGGTGGTCCGCTTGGGGGCGGCGGCTTCAAGAGAGGAGCCTCGGCGCGGGGCCTGCCGATGCGTCAGCGGCTGTCGTGCGCGCCTTGAATCGCTTCGCCTGCGCCGGTCGCCAGTGGGCCGGCCGCCGCTGGGGCGGCCTCGCCACTTTCCGCCGGCGGCGGGTCCGCCTGTACCGACACGCTGTTCTCGGCTAGCGCCAGATAATGGCAGGCCCGCCAGATGTGGGCCGCGGTTCTCTCGAACCATCGATAGATTTCAGTCGTGCGCAATGTATGGCCGGCTTCGCCTTCGGCGACAGGCTCGGCCAGCAGTGCGCGCCGGGCTTCGCGCAGCCGGCCGGCAAGAGCTGTCGAGCCTGCCTCGAGCTGCGCGGTCCAGCCGGCTTGGGTTCGGTCGCCGCCCAGGCCCTCTTGCGCCACCACCGCAACACGCCGCGCCTGCTTTGCCGCGTCGTCATATTGCGGGCTGCCGAAGTCGGTATCGCTGTCCAGTACATTCCAGATACGGCTGCCCAGGCGCAGCAGGTGGTCCACCGCATGCAGTTGCGCGCTGCGTCTCTCGTTCAGATGCGCGTCGTTCGGGGGAAGCTGTATGCGCGCGACGAACTCGTAGGCCTCGTCCAGCACCTGCTTCATCTCGCCCAGGTCTTCGTGCGCCGAGCCGGGCACGGCCTTGTCCAGTACCTGGCGATACAGCTGTATGAGGTTCAGGGCGATCTGCCGCAGCGTGCGTTGCGAGGCCTCGAGCGCCACGGTGGGCATGCCCAGCAGGCTGGAGTCCAGGTGATGCTCCACCCGCGCGGCGCGTCCGCGCACCAGGCGCTGGACCAGGGCCGCGAACTGGCGGGTGAAGGGCAGGAAGATAATGGCGCCAAGCGCCATGAAGGAACTATGGAAGGCGGCCAGGGCCAGCGCGCCGGGAACGACGTCCATGCTGGCCCCCACGGCATACAGGGCCGGCAGGAAAAAGGGCAGCAGCAACAGGGCGATCAGCCCCGAGACCACGTTGAACAGAATGTAGGCCACCGCGGTGCGCTTGGCATAGATGGTGCCGCCTATGGCCACCAGCGCCCCGGTCAGCGTCGTGCCGATTGCCGCGCCCACCACCATGGCGGCGGCTTGGTCGAAGTTGACGGCGCCGGCGTCCAGCGCCGTCAGGGTCATGGCAATGGCGGCCGTCGACGATTGAAGCACGGCGGTCAGCGCCACGCCGATCAGCATGATGAGCAGGTGGGCGCCATAGCCGCCGGAGGGAAGGTGGGCCAGGCTGAACGAACCGGCCAGCCCCTGCATGCCGTCCTGCAGCGTGCTCAGGCCCAGGAACAGCATGCCGAAGCCCGCCAGCGCGCGGCCCAGATCGCTGGTTGCGCCCTTGCCCAGCAGCTTCAGCAGCGCGCCTATGCCTATCAGGGGCAGCGTATACAGCCCCAGGCTGACCTTCAGGCCGAGCCCGGCCACGATCCAGCCCGTAGCCGTATTGCCGAAGCTGGCCCCGATGACGACGCCGATCGCCTGGGTGAATGTGATCAGCCCCGCGCTGACGAAGCCTATGAGCGTGACGGTGGTGGCTGTGGACGACTGGGCCAGCGTGGTAAGCAGCGCGCCCGACGCAAATGCCTTGATGGGCCTGCCTGTCATGGCCAGCAGCACTCTTTGCAAAGAGCCCCCGGCAAAAGCCACCAGACCCTCCGACAGCAGCATCATGCCTATCAGGAAAAGACCGAGCCCCCCGGCAAAGGAAAAAACGGTTTCGAGCATGGTCGTGGGGGAAGTGATGGTGGAAATCGAAGTATAGGGCCGATCAATGCGGTGCATCGCCGCGGGATCGAGATTACCATTGTCGGCAATATCGCAAAGTATGGAGGCTGTTGATGAATGCTTCGGCGGGGCGTCGGGTCTGGCTGATTATTGCGGGTCTTGCCGTGATTGCGCTGGCTGCACTGGCCGCCGTCAAGTTTCTTGCGCCCGCTTCGAATGTGGACAGCGGCTTGCGGCTGGTCCGCGAAGAGCCCTCCCGCTTCGACACCGTGGTTGTCTACGACCGCCAGGGCGAGCGCTGCATGAGCTTCGGCACGATGGACACCACCGGGCGCCAGACCTGTTTCCGCCTGGCCGATCCCGACACGATGGTGTTCGAGTACACACGCATGATGGCCGGCGCCTTGCTGGCGCAGCCTACGCCCGAACGCGTGCTAATCATAGGGCTGGGGGGCGGAACCCTGCCCACGGCGCTCGCCCGCATCGTGCCCGGCGCGGTGATCGACAGCGTCGAGATAGACCCGGCCGTTGTAAAGGTGGCGCAAGAGTACTTCGGCTACCAGCCGGGCCCTCGGCAACGGGTCTTTGTGCAAGACGGCAGGGAATTCGTCGAACAGGCGTATCGCGAAGGCGCCACCTACGATATGGTCATGCTCGATGCCTTCGACATAGACTACATACCCGCCCACTTGCTTACGGTGGAGTTCATGGAGCAGGTCAAGGGCATTTTGTCGAGCCGGGGCGTGCTGGTGGCCAACTCTTTTGCCCAAAGCCGGATGTACGATCGCGAGTCGGCCACCTATGCCGCCGTGTTCGGCCCCTTCTTCAACCTGCGCGGGCGCATGGACGGCAACCGCGTCATCGTCGCCGTGCCTTCCGGCCTGCCATCGGAAGAAACGCTGGAGCAGAATGTCCGGGTGCTGGCCGAGCCCCTGAGGGCTTTCGGCATCGATATCGCTACCGAGCTTGCGCGCTACTCCAGGGTTCAGGACTGGCCCGATGGGGCAGAGCCACTCAGGGATTGATGGCGCGTGGACTTCTGCCGGCCCGCCGGCAGGAACGGCTACGTTGAAAAGACGGGCGCAGGCGGTGCCCGGGCCGTTACCCCTGCGCCCGTGTCGCTCTGCGGATGTCAGTCGCGTGAAGAACCCAGCCAGCCCTTGCTTGAAATATCAAACACAATGCCGTCGGGGTCTTTGAACTTCTGCTCGAAATTGTGCTTCTCGGGATCGCCCAGGCTGAAGAAGAACTTGCCGCCATGCTGCTCGATGGCCTGGGCGGCCGCTTCGGAATCTTCGACGATGAAGCCGAAATGATGCGAGCCCACATAGCCGTCCATCGC
>Ga0180218_1000572_pt1 | contig 31394 bp, 22 predicted proteins | sample eDN3rd37CKraftBY_FD_151334 | JGI IMG/M metagenome (GOLD analysis project Ga0180218, IMG submission 151334) | Enriched backyard soil microbial communities from Emeryville, California, USA - eDNA 3rd pass 37_C Kraft BY (version 2) (version 2) | ecosystem: Environmental > Terrestrial > Soil >... | reverse complement strand
GCGGCTCTGGGCACGGCTGAAAGAGTGGCGTGCCGTCGCCACACGCTACGAGAAAACCGCCCAATCCTTCCTCGGCGTCCTCTGCCTGGCCGCCTCGCTCGATTGGCTCAAGAGCTAACGAACCCTAGCAGCCATGTCGTCTCGCAGGAGCGTGCCAGGCTGTGCGCCCTGTCCGGTGCACGACTCGCCTTCTGTCGATGCTACCTGTGCAGGACCTTCGCACCCGTGGACATACCGGTGGCGAGCTCCTACCGGGCGGGGACGAACCTAGCCTTTCAGCTCGGGGGCCTGTCATGGCCCTCTTGCGGGAGGTGCGCTCGATGCCGCTGCTCGGAATGCTGTTCGCCCTCGATTGCTAGCGATGCTGCTGCTGTACTGCCGCGATCCGAGCCGTGCCATGATGCCCCTTGTCGCGGGGCTCCTCGGCTCGCGGATACAGCCGCGCCCCTGCCCGGGAGTGATGAAGATGGCCAAGCCGCATCCGCCTGCCGCCGGCACTTTTTGGACAGAACCCGAGGGAAATCTGCTTAATCGCCTTTCAGCCTCACCCAAGGGTCTCTCCTCGGCACAGGCGCGGAGGCGCCTCGCCATACATGGCTTGAACACCACCGTCTCAACCCTGCACCACAGCCTCGCGCGCCGTATCATGCTCCGGGCTGCGGAGCCGCTGATTGCCATTCTGCTCATCGCCGCAGCCGTCTCAGGGCTGACAGGTGATATTCCGGGCTTCCTGGTGGTGCTGGGGATCGTGGTCTTCTCGGTCACATTGGACGTGATTCAGGAAGGCCGGGCCACCGCCGCTGCACAGGCACTGCAGCAGGCAGTGGCCCTAAAGGCCACAGTGCTGCGCGACGGCAAGCCCGTGCTCCTGCCTGTGGAGGAAATTGTTCCGGGCGATGTCGTGCAACTCGGCCCCGGCAACCTCGTGCCTGCCGATGGCATCATGCTCAGCGGTACCCTGGCGCAGGTGAATGAGGCCATCCTGACCGGCGAGCCATATCCGGTGAATAAGGGACCCAGTTCTACTGTCGGTGCCGATGTAGCGAAAGCCGCTTCCGGCCTTTTCGCAGGCACGGCGATGATCTCCGGCAACGCCGCTATGCTGGTTGTTTTGACTGGCGCAGCGACCCGCCTCGGCGCCATCTCCGGCGCTGTGGCGGCGCGGCGGCCGGCGCCTGCCTTCGAGCGCGGCCTGCGAAGCCTCAGCCTCCTTATCCTGCGGCTCACCGCCTTCCTCGCGTTATTCATCCTATTGGCGCATCTGGCTTTCCATCGACCTCCGCTGGAGAGCTTCCTGTTTGCCGTCGCCCTCGCGGTTGGGCTGACACCGGAGCTGTTGCCGATGGTGACCACGGTCACCCTCTCGCGCGGCGCCTTACGAATGGCGAAGCGGAAGGTGATCGTGAAGCGGCTGGCCGCCATCCATGATCTTGGCGCCATGGATGTGCTCTGTACCGACAAGACTGGGACGCTGACGGAGGCCCGCATTGCCATGGTGGGCACCTTAGGGGCAGATGGGACTGCCGCGCCGCGCGCGCTCGAAATGGCTCTGGTCAACGCAGGGTTCAGCAGTGGCCCGGCTTCGACGCTAGATGCCGCTATCCTGGCGGCTGCATCAGGCGGCGCGGCGGCAGGCTGGCAGCGGCTGGGAGAGTTGCCATTCGATTTCGAGCGCCGGCGCAGTAGCGTCATTGCCCTCTCGCCCGAAGGGCGGCGCCTGCTGGTAGTGAAGGGAGCACCGGAGTCGGTGCTTGGCCACTGCTCGGCGCGGGAGGGCGGCACCTTTGACGCCGCTGCACTGCATGCCGTCCTGACGCGGCCTGAGGCGGAAGGACTGCGGCTACTGGCGGTCGCATGGCGCGAACTAGAACCGGGGGAGGAGGTCTCTAGCCCGGAGGCAGAACGGAATCTGACCTACGCGGGCGCCTGCCTCTTCTCCGATCCGCCCAAGAGTTCCGCCAGCGGCGCCGTGGCCCGGCTCGCGGTCCTGGGCGTGCGGGTCAAGATCCTGTCGGGGGACGCGGCACCGGTGCTCCGCCACGTGGCCATCACGCTCGGTATGCCCGCAGGCAGCGTGCTGACTGGTGAGGAGATCGCCCGGATGTCCGATGCCGTCCTCGCCGCGCAGGTGCAACGCGTGGACCTTTTTGCGCGGCTGGCGCCGGAACAGAAGCGCCGTGTCGTCCTGGCGCTGAAGAACGTGGGCCACAGCGTCGGATTCCTGGGCGACGGCATCAATGATGCGCCGGCAATCCGGGCCGCAGATGCCGGCGTGTCGGTGGAGGATGCAACAGAGGTCGCGCGGGCGGCAGCCGACCTGATCCTGCTGGAGCCGGACCTTGGCGTTCTGACGGAAGGGGTGGAGGAGGGGCGCCGCACCTATGCCAACGTCATGAAGTACGTCCGCATGGGCACCTCCTCTAATTTCGGCAACATGTTGTCCGTAGCGATTGCTTCGTTAGCAATTCCGTTCTTGCCGCTGCTGCCAGCACAGATCCTGCTGAACAACTTGCTTTACGACCTTTCCGAGCTCGGCATCCCCTTTGACAGGGTGGATGAAGAGGATCTGGCCAAGCCGCATGGCTGGCACATGCGAGAGGTCCTGCGGTTCATGCTGGTACTCGGCCCGCTGTCCTCATTGTTCGACCTTGGTGCCTTCGTAATGCTGCGCTGGGCCGGCGCGGCGCCGGCCGAGTTCCGGACGGCGTGGTTCCTGGAGTCGATGGCGACACAGATCTTGGTGATTTTTTTTATCCGGAGTAGCCGCCCGGTCTGGAAGGTCGCGCCGCCGCATCCCGTGCTGCTGGCAACCTCGCTCGGTACACTCGCCGCCGCCGTATTCTTGGCGCTTGGTCCTCTGGCACCGCTGCTGGGCTTTGCACCCGTGCCGGCGCCGCTGCTGGCCGCCATGGGTGCACTGGGCTGCTGCTATCTGGCGGCCGCAGAGGGGATAAAGCGCCTTGCTGCGCCCTAGCTCTCCTGATGCTGGCCTTAATGTGAGAAGAGCACAGGCAGTGTGGCGTGGCGGAACATGCTGCGGGTAACGCCGCCAAGCACCATCTCCAGCAGGCGGCCATGGCCATAGCCGCCAATCACCAGCAGGTCTGCCCCAAAATCGGAGGCAGTATCAAGAAGCACGTCCTGAGCTGCTACGCCAGACAGGGTCGTAGTGGAAGCGGAAACTGGCACTCCATGACGCGCCAGGTGGCGCGTCATGTCTTCGGCCGACACGATTGCTTCCGCGCCATCCTCTGACTGTGCCGTCAGGACCCGAACGGACTTGGCCATACGCAGCAGCGGCATGGAATCGCCGATTGCGCGGGCAGCTTCCCGAGAGCCATTCCAGCCCACCAGAATGCGCTCTGCCGTAAAGGCCGAGCGTGGCTCTGGCGGCATTAACAAGATGGGCCTCCCTGAGGCAAAGAGTACGGTCTCCGCAAGTCCGGTCTCTATGCTACCGTCCACGGGGCGGCCAAAGACAACGATATCGGCATAGCAGGTGTGCCGCGTTACGGATTCATGAACAGGGCCCTCGACCTGTCGCCATTCACCTCTGATGTTCTCACTGCGCAGGATTTGCTCGAAGCCCTTTTGTATACTGCCGGCCTTCTCCAATGCCGCACGCTCGCCTTCGTCCATGATTCTCTGAACGGTTGCAGGGTCCATATACGCATTGCTAGCCATCAAGAGCGGCCAATCTAAGCTATAGACGTGGAGAGCCGTGAGATGGGCGTCGTGGCGCTGCGCGAGCGAAGCAGCTGCAGTGAGCGCAGGGTTCCCTGCTCCCGGCTCTGCCAGGTGGACGAGGATATCCTTGAACGCCATGACGGTTACTCCTGCTTGCCTGATGAGCATGCTGGCCGGCGGCGGTGGCAGCATTGATACCAATCAGTTTCAAGATGCACGATCTAGCGTTACTTTGGCAGGATGGTCTGAACTTAGAGAGCTAGCCTATGTTGATCCGGCAGATGTGACCGGAGTGGTGCCATAGCGGCCTTGGAGGACTGACGGGTGAACCTGGCGTCCGAACAAGAGGGGGACTGACCGTGCGCGGCAGAGATCTGATCACCTCAACCGTTGTCACAGCAACGCCGGAGGTGCAGGAGGCGCCAGTCACGGCACCCGAGGCCGACGCCAGTACACTCTGGCACGCTCTTCCGCTCGAGGCAGTACTGCAGCGTCTAGACTCCAGACCATCAGGGCTGACGGCTGGCGAGGCCGCCCGGCGCCTGGCTGCCCATGGCCCGAACGAATTGCCGGCCGCAAAGCCGCGGAACGCGCTGCGCCGCTTTCTGGCACAGTTCGGCAACCTTCTGATCTACGTGCTGCTGGTGGCGGCGGCCGTGACGATGCTGCTCGGCCATCCCACCGACGCCGCAATCATCTTCGGCGTGGTCCTCATTAACGCGATCGTCGGCTTCGTCCAGGAGGGGCGGGCCGAGCAGGCATTAGAGGCGATCCGCGGCATGCTGACCCCGCATGCTTCCGTGTTGCGCGAGGGAAAGCGGCTGACCATAGACGCGGCGGACCTCGTGCCCGGGGACATGGTGCTCCTCGAGGCCGGAGACCGAGTGCCGGCGGACCTCCGCCTCAGCCATGCGCGGGGGCTGCGGATCGAGGAGGCGGCGCTTACGGGCGAATCCGTGCCGGTGGACAAGTCGGCCGAGCCCATAATCGCGGAGGTGGCGGCCGGCGACCGGACGTCTATGGCGTTCTCTGGCACGCTGGTCGCTGCCGGGCAGGGCATGGGTGTGGTCGTCGCGACCGGGGTTGCGACAGAGCTGGGCCGGATCAGCGGCCTGATCGGCGGCGTGCGGCAGCTGAGCACACCACTGCTACAGCAGATGGACGCCTTCGCGCGACGGCTGACCGCCATCATCCTCGGCCTCGCAGCGCTCGTCTTTGCCTTCGCTTGGCTGGTGCGCGCTTATGGCGCGGAAGAGGCCTTCATGGCGGTAGTCGGCATCGCCGTGGCCGCCATCCCGGAGGGACTGCCGGCGGTACTGACAATCACGCTGGCGATCGGCGTGCGGCGGATGGCGGCGCGCAACGCTATCATCCGCCGCCTGCCCGCCGTGGAGACGCTCGGCGCGGTTTCCGTCATCTGCACGGACAAGACGGGCACGCTGACGCGCAACGAGATGACGGTTGCCGCGGTGGAGAGCGCCCTCGGCCGCTTTGAGGTAACGGGGGCCGGCTACGCGCCGCAAGGCACGGTGACACAGGCGGGCGAGGCGCCTGCTCTCGGGGCGGCATGCCTTCTCGCCGCACTCGCGCGAAGCGCGGCGCTCTGCAATGACGCAGCACTGCGCGAGCAGCCGGACGGCGCCTGGGTGGTGTCCGGCGATCCCATGGAGGGCGCACTGCTCGCCTTCGCCGCTCGGGCGGGCGAGCCGGCGGAGGCGGTGCGGCTGCGCTTCCCCCGGCGCGATGAGATCCCCTTCGACAGCCGTCACCGCTTCATGGCGACGCTGCACGCCGGGCACGACGACGCCTTCGCCTGCGTGAAGGGTGCGCCCGAGAGGCTGATCGGCATGTGCGACCGAGCGCGCGGCGCGGCAGGGGATGAGCCCCTAGACGCTGCGACTTGGCATGCCCGTGCCGAAGCGTTGGCCGCCGGCGGCATGCGCGTGATCGCCGTCGCGACCCGCGAACTGCCGCGCGGCACGGAGGAGCTCTCGCCGAAGGCGGTGGAGCGTAGTCTTGTGCTACTCGGCCTGCTCGGACTGATCGACCCGCCCCGAGAGGAGGCGGTTGCCGCGGTGGCGGAGTGCCAGGCTGCCGGGATCCGGGTGAAGATGATTACTGGCGACCACGCCGCGACCGCCTCCGCAATCGCCCGCCAGGTCGGGTTGCGTAGCGCTGGCCTCGTCGTCACCGGAGCAGAGCTGGACGCTCTCAACGACGCAGCGCTGCGCGCGCGCGCAGGCGGGGCGGATGTTTTCGCCCGCACCACCCCTGAGCACAAGTTGCGCCTAGTCGAGGCGCTGCAGGCCGATGGCGCGGTGGTCGCCATGACGGGCGACGGGGTGAACGACGCCCCTGCCCTCAAGCGCGCCGACGTCGGCGTGGCGATGGGCCGCAAGGGCACCGAGGCGGCGAAGGAGGCGGCCGAGATGGTTCTGGCCGACGACAACTTCGCCACCATGGCCGCCGCTGTGCGCGAGGGGCGCACCGTCTACGATAACCTCCAGAAGGTGATCGCCTGGACGTTGCCGACGAACGGCGGCGAGGCACTATTCGTCGTTTCGGCCATCCTGCTTGGTTTCACCTTGCCGCTGACACCGGTGCAGATCCTCTGGATCAACATGGTGACCGTAGTGACGCTCGGCTTGGTTCTCGCCTTCGAGGCGGCTGAGGTCGACGTCATGCATCGCCCGCCGCGCGTTCCGGCTGAGCCGCTCCTGTCGGGTTTCCTGATCTGGCGCGTGGCACTAGTTTCCGCCCTCTTCACCGCTGCCGGCTTCGCCGTCTTCGCTTGGTCGGAGTGGCGCGGCCTGTCGCTGGAGGCAGCGCGCACAGCGGTGGTGAACGCCATCGTCGTGCTCGAGATCGCCTATCTCTTCAGCGTACGGTTCCAGCGCAGCACCTCCTTCACCTTGCGTGGTACCCTGGGCACGCGGCCGGTGCTGATCGGCGTCGGCTCGGTGGTTCTGCTGCAGCTCGCCTTCACCTACGCCCCGCCACTCCAGGTGCTTTTCGCCTCACGGCCGCTCGATCCGATCGCCGATGGTCTGCCGATCCTTGCTGCAGGGCTCGCCCTCATGCTGGTACTCGAGGCCGAGAAGGCGCTGCGCCGCAAGCTGGCCGCGCGGCGGGACTGACGAGACACCCGGCCGTCGAGAAGCTCGACAGCGGCGGCGCAGGCTTTCAGCTAAGCTTCGTCCAGGAGCGAGAGGAGGCTTGCTCGGCCTTGCCGTCCAGCGCCCGCACTCCGCACCGGGAGAAGGCTACTCCCCGGGCACGGGTCCTGCCGCCCGAGCCTGAACGGTAGATCCGGCGGGAAGATGCCGACCATAAGCGAGGCTGAGCGGCCGAACGAGGTTGATCTGACGCAAGGAATGCCCCCGCCGCCTCGCTAAACTTCGCCGGGCACGGCGCCATGGTGCCCGGCCGGAGGGCGGCCGCCGAAGGCCTGAGAGGCGGCTATGCATTTGGGAGGAGAATATGCCGGAAAACCCCATTGCTTGGTTTGAGACGCTCGGGATCGGCGACGTCCCGCAGGTCGGCGGCAAGAACGCCTCCCTCGGCGAGATGGCGCGCCACCTGGCGGGCGAAGGCATCAGCGTACCGGACGGCTTCGCCACCACAGCCGCGGCCTATCGCGAATACATCGCGGCGAACCGGCTTGAGGCCCCGATGCGCGCGCGCCTCGCCGCGCTGGAGGCAGGCCAGGCGACGCTACAGGAGACGGGCGAGGCGATCCGCCGCCTGTTCCTCGGCGGCCACTTCCCCGAGGCCTTGGCGGAGGAGATCCGCGTCGCCTATCGCGAGCTAGCCCGCCGCCGCGGCGCCGAGGTGCCCGCCGTCGCAGTCCGCAGCAGCGCCACTGCAGAGGATCTGCCGAATGCCAGCTTCGCCGGCCAGCAGGAAACTTTTCTCAACGTGCGTGGCGAGGCCGAGCTGCTCGAAGCCTGCCGTCGCTGCTACGCTTCTCTCTTCACTGACCGGGCGATCAGCTATCGCAAGGCGCAAGGCTTCGACCACCTGCAGGTGGCGCTCTCTATCGGCGTGCAGACGATGGTGCGCGCCGACCTCGCCGGCTCGGGCGTGATGTTCTCGGTGGACACTGAGACGGGCTTCCCCGGCGCCGTGGTCATCAGCGCTGCCTGGGGCCTGGGCGAGACGGTGGTGCAGGGCACGGTAGACCCCGATAAGTACCTGGTCTTTAAGCCGCTGCTCAGCGAAGCCCGCTTCGCCCCCATCCTGGAAAAGAGCTGCGGCGGCAAGGCGCAGAAGCTGGTCTATGCCACGGGCGGCAGTGCCCGGACGGTGCTGGCGGAGACCACTCGCCGCGAGCGCGAGGCACTGGTGCTGAGCGACGCCGAGATCCTGCAGCTCGCCCGCTGGGCGGTGGCGATCGAACGCCATTACGGCCGCCCTATGGACATGGAATGGGCGAAGGATGGAGAAACGGGCGCGTTGCACATCGTTCAGGCGCGCCCCGAGACAGTGCAGGCGCAGCGCGCCGGGGCGGCAAGTTTGCGCACCTATGCGCTGAAGGACCACAAGGCCCGGCCGCTACTGACCGGGGCGGCGGTGGGCGATGCCATCGCCGCCGGGGAAGCCTGCGTTATCCGCAGCGCCGGGGAGATCGAGCGTTTCCGCGACGGGGCCATCCTGGTCACCGAAGTGACCGACCCGGACTGGGTGCCGATCATGAAGCGCGCCGCCGGCATCGTCACCGATCATGGCGGTCCGACCAGCCATGCGGCCATCGTCAGCCGGGAATTGGGTGTCCCGGCGGTGGTCGGCACCCAGCGCGCCACTGCGCTGCTGCGCGACGGGCAGGCGATCACACTCTCCTGCGCCGAGGGCGACCAGGGCCATGTCTATGATGGCCGGCTGGACTTCACCGTGGCCGATCTCGACCTGAAGGACCTGCCGCGCACTCGCACCGCCATGATGCTGAACCTCGCCAACCCCGCCGCCGCGCTGCGCTGGTGGCGCCTGCCGGCGGCCGGGGTGGGGCTGGCGCGGATGGAGTTCATCGTCAATTCGCACATCCGCGTCCACCCGATGGCGCTGGTGCATTTCGATCGTGTGCAAGACGCCGAGGCAGGGCGGCAGATCGAGGCTATGACGCGTGGCTATGCGGACAAGGCCGAATTCTTCATGAATCGCCTAGCGCAGGGCGTTGCCAAGCTGGCCGCGCCCTTCCATCCGAACCCCGTCATCGTCCGGCTCAGCGACTTCAAGAGCAACGAATATGCTCATCTGCTCGGCGGTGCCGCTTTCGAGCCTGTGGAGGAGAACCCGATGCTCGGCCTGCGCGGCGCCTCCCGCTACTACAGCGAACGCTACCGAGAGGGCTTCGCGCTGGAATGCCGCGCGCTGCGCCGCGTGCGGGAGGTGATCGGCTTCTCCAACGTGGTGGTGATGGTGCCCTTCTGCCGCACCCCTGCCGAGGCCGACCGTGTTCTCGCCGAGATGGCGCGGCACGGGCTGGTGCGCGGGCAGGCGGGACTGCGCGTTTATGTCATGTGCGAGATCCCCTCGAACGTCATCCTGGCCGAGGAGTTCGCCAAGCGCTTCGATGGTTTCTCGATCGGCTCCAACGACCTGACCCAGCTCATCCTGGGCGTAGACCGCGACTCCGCGGAGCTGCGCGACCTGTTTGACGAGCGGGACGAAGCGGTGAAGCGGATGATCGCCGACGTCATCGCACGCGCCCATGCCCGCGGCGCGACGGTTGGCATCTGCGGCGAGGCGCCGAGCAATCACCCTGATTTTGCTGAGTTCCTGGTCGAACACGAGATCGATTCCATCTCACTCAATCCCGACAGCTTTATCGGGACGGTTCGGCGCGTGGCGGAGACTGAGGCCCGGCTGGACCGACTACCCGGCCGCGCCGGGGCTGACTGAAGGGGTATAGCCGCGAGCCGATGTTCTGATCCGTTCTCCCGGATCTCCCCTCCACAGGGGAGTGAGCACCCGTGCTGCTGGGCTGACCTCGGATTGCAGGGTCCGGAGCGGCCGTTGTTTCCCCGGAGGAGGGTCTGGGAGGCAGAGCATTCAGGGCACGACAGATCAGAACAAAGGCACCTCGGTATCCCGGCGAGGAGGGAGGCATGCATTTTAAGGTTGTGCTGCTGCTGGGTGCGGGACTTGGCGCACGGCATGCAGCAGTGGCTACAGGAACCCAACGGGGCAACCCGGCTAAACGCACACGGCTGGCTGGCCGCTGGTGCCCCAACTGCCACATGTCGGCCCCGACACGCCGACGCAGGTTGACGATGCGGGGCCATCCTTCGCCAGCCTCGCGCGCTAGCCGGGCATCACGGCCATGTCGCTGCGTGTCTCCCTGCAGACGCCGCACAGCCCCATGCCTGATCACGGGCTGATCAATACAGGGTTGGACAATATGGTGAATTACATCCTTACACTTGAAGGGTGGCAGTGAGGTCCGGCATCGAAGCAGCCCACCGCCCGTCCGCAGAACATTCGGTGCCGCAGAAGGTGCCATTCGAAGCAGCAGGACTCACGGCGTCAGTACCAGTGCGCCCGCGACATCGCCGGCCCGCAGGCGGGCAAGCGCGCGGTTGGCCTCGTTCAGCGGCAGGGTTTCGACCGTGGTCTGCACCGGCACCCTTGGGGCGAGGTCCAGGAACTCCGTGCCGTCACTGCGGGTGAGGTTTGCCACCGAGCGGACGCAGCGTTCCTGCCAAAGGCTCTCATAGGGGAAGGCAGGGATTTCACTCATGTGGATGCCGGCGCAGACGACAGTGCCACCGCGCTCGACCGCGCGCAGTGCCGCTGGTACCAGGGCTCCGACCGGCGCAAAAAGGATAGCGGCATCCATCAGCTCCGGTGCTGGTGCGTCCGAGGGACCGGCCCAGGTCGCGCCTTGCTCCAGAGCGAAATCCGCCGCCCGGCGATCGCCGGGCCGGACGAAGGCGAAAACCTTCCGCCCCTCATGAATCGCTAACTGCGTGACAATATGCGCTGCGGCGCCGAAGCCATAGATGCCAAGCCGGCGCGCATCGCCCGCCATGCGCAGTGCGCGGTAGCCAATCAGCCCGGCGCATAGCAACGGAGCAGCCTCGGCATCGCCATAGGCATCTGGCAGGGCGAAGCAGAAGCGCTCGTCTGCCACTGTCAGTTCGGCATAGCCGCCATCGATGTGATAACCGGTAAAGCGGGCTTCAGGGCAGAGATTCTCGCGGCCCGAGCGGCAGAAGCCACAGGTGCCGCAGGCGAATCCCAGCCAGGGAACGCCCACTCTCTCCCCGACACGAAAGCGAGAAGTGCCTGGCCCAACCGCTTCTACGTGTCCGACGATCTCGTGTCCGGGGATGATGGGCATCTTCGTGCCCGACAACTCGCCATCCACGACGTGCAGATCTGTGCGGCAGACGGCACAGGCGGAAACACGGATCAGCAACTGCCCCGGTCCCGCATGGGGATCAGCCATCGCGGCGCAGCGCAGCATTGTTCCGGGGCGGTCCAGTACGAACGCACGCATGGCAGCCCTCCTGCATCTCCCGCCGTTAACATGCGGCAGCTGGCATGGCCCTAATGTAGCGTATACTGACTCGCCCTCACCGGCCGACTGATTTGGATCAAGGTCAGGAGGAAGGATGGGGCGCAGGTACTTGCATCGGGCGTGTGGGGCGACGGCCCGCCTGCGCTTGCAGACAGGTGGCGCTAGGCAGGAGTATGCCCCCAAGCACGCGCCCAGAGGCTACGAGGCGGAATTTGAGTGGCTGCGGCAACTCGCCCACCAAATGGGGGAACTGGCGGGATGCCAGATCGAGGCGGCCAGCGCCGCGCTCGCTGCCTATACTGTCCGGGGCGGGAACATTCCCACCCTGCGCCCGAAAGCGGATGACACAACGGAAGCGCACGGCAACTCATCCGGGTGGGTAGCATGCCCGAAGGACAGGCAGGCCTTCCTCCAGGCCAGGTGGATAGCGGCAGCCGAGGCGGTCGTTGGGATAGTGGACTGCTGGTCCTGCCATGGCCACGGATGCTGCTGCTCACCTGGGTCCTGCTGGGCTTGGCCGGGGGCGCGGTCTGCCTCGCCCTGGAGCGAGCCGGGCCGGCGCGGTGGCTGTGGATCGCTGCGGCGCTGCCGGTAGGCTTGCATGTTGCGGGCAGCCTGCTGCACTCGCTCCGGGGCGGGAGGCTTGGCGTCGATGTCGTGGCCCTGGCGGCAATCGTCGGTTCCATTGTTTTGGATGAGGCGGCCGCTGCGGCGGTGATCGCCCTCATGGTCGCTGGTGGCGAGGCGCTAGAAGCTTGGGCTGGGGGGCGCGCCACGCGAGCGCTGACCGATCTGGTCGCCCGCGCGCCACGCCGTGCGGCACGAATTGGTGCCGCAGCCACTGAGGAGATTGACGTCTCCGAGATCCGCCCCGGCGATCTGCTGCTGATCCGTCCGGGTGACACCATCCCCGCCGATGGCACGCTGGAGGACGCTGCTGCCACACTCGACCAGAGTGCCCTGACCGGTGAGTCGCTGCCCGCTAGTTTCACGCACGGCGCGGCGCTGCGGAGCGGAGGCGTGAATACCGGGTCGGCCTTCCGCCTGCGAGCACAGCATGGCGCCGCGGAAAGCACCTATGCCGCCATCATTCGGCTGACTCAGCAGGCAGCTGCGGCACGCGCCCCCTTGGCTCGCCTAGCTGACCAATGGGCGCTGGCCTTTGTCGGCCTTACCGCCATCATCGGCGGAGGCACCTGGCTGGCCACGGGAGAGGCGGTGCGCGCCCTGGCGGTGTTGGTGGTCGCCACGCCCTGTCCACTGATTCTGGCGGCCCCCGTGGCGCTGGTGGCCGGCATCGGGCGGGCGGCGCGGCGTGGAATCGTGATGAAAGGCGGCGGAGCTTTGGAGCGGCTGGCCGGTACCCGCACCATGCTGTTTGACAAAACTGGCACGCTGACTCCTGGTCGGCCACAGCTGACCGCCTTGGACGCGGATCCGGCGCTGGGGCGGGATGCGGCCCTACGGCTGGCGGCGGCCCTGGCCCAGGGCTCCAGCCACCCGGTTTCCGCCGCGCTGGTCGCGGCGGCGCGCGCGCGGGGCCTTGCTCTCTCGTGCCCTGGGCCGGTGGAGGAGGTGCCGGGCGGCGGGCTGCGCGGTCTGGTGGAGGGGCGAGCAGTGCTGCTGGGCAGCGAATCTTTCCTTCAGCAGGAAGGGATCGCCCGCAGCTCCGCCTTTGGCCTAGATGCCCGAGTGGCCACCGCAGGGCTGGTCGCTTGGCTGGCGGTCGGCGGGCATGTTGCGGCAGCCTTCGTGCTGACCGATGCCGTGCGAGCGGAGGCGCCGCGCACCATCCGCCAGCTCCGCGCACTGGGCGTGCGGCGGATGGTGCTGGTGACCGGCGACCACGATGCGGCCGCCTTGGCAATCGGTCGGGCGTTGAGGCTGGATGCTGTGCTGGCAGACCAGACGCCAGCACAGAAAATCGCAGCGGTTAGGGCCGAGGCGGCCATGGCACCAACGGCGATGGTGGGGGATGGCGTGAATGACGCCCCGGCCCTGGCCGCTGCTGGTGTCGGCATCGCCATGGGCGCTGCCGGCAGCGCGGCGGCGACAGAAGCGGGAGACGTGGTGCTGCTGGTGGACCGCGTGGACCGGGTGGCGGAGGCCCTCGCCATCGCTCAGCGCTCGCGTCGGATTGCCCTGCTCGCCATTGCGCTGGGCATGGGTGCCTCCGTCGTGGCCATGATGGTCGCAGCCGCTGGGTTGCTGGCGCCTCTGGCCGGCGCGCTGGTGCAAGAGATCATCGATATCTTCGCGATCCTGCTCGCGCTGTTGGCTCTGCATCCCGGCCGGGAGGAGCAGATCTCCGTGACTCTGCCGGCGGGGGCTGGCTTGGCCGAGCGGACGGCAGAGCATGCAGAGCTGCGCCGGCTGGCGGAGGCAATCCGCGCCGCCGGGGAGGCCGTCGGCCCTACCGCGGCGGCGCTGCCGCAGATCCTCGCGCTGGAGGAGCGCCTGCGGAGCAGCCTGCTGCCGCACCAGCAAGCGGAGGAGCGCCTGCTCTATCCGGCGGCAGCGCGCCTGCTCGGTGGACGGGATCCGATGGCGCCGCTGATCCGCATGCATGCCGAGATCGAGGCACTGGTGGAGCGGCTGGCGGCGCTTCGGCGGCTCGCGGAGCAGCGGCAGGACTGGTCCCTCTGCGCTCCGGAACTGCGGCGCGCGCTGTTTGCCCTGGAGGTCCTGTTGCGCGTGCATCTGGCCGCCGAGGAGGAGGTCCTGGCTGGATTGGAGGCCACTTCGCCCTGATCTGCGCCGCGGGCGATCTAGATAGGCGAGCTGCTGCGTAAGAGCTTCCTTGTCACGCCTCTTGTATGTGCATGCACCCTTGAGACCTTGATCGCGGTATTCATCATGCTTTGTGCATGGCGGCTGCGGAGGTTATCCTCGTCCTGCGGCGCGGGATGCCAACCTCGTGTGCCAAGCGCTATCCTGAGGCAGATTAAAGCTTCCTGCTCGCCTTCGCGCCTATCAAGAAGGCGGCTCTGGATGGCCGGGACTTCGCCCGCAGCAAGGCCGGGGCCGGTTGTCGCGAACCTCGGTTCGCTCTGACCCGCGCCGGCCCTATTGGCCGGACGCCGTCTCTCGCAGACCCAGCGAGCCATCCCTGCCGCGTGGCAGGGAAGCGCACAAACTCTGAAAACATCAGGATATTACGGCGATGACAACCTATTTCGGCACTGCGGCGAGCGAGGTGTTTCTCCTGTTCCATCACACCGAAAGTGACGTCATCTTCGGTAGCGGCTTCAGCCCCACGCCTAACGCCTCGCCGGGGAGCGACTTCATACTGGCCGGGCAGGGCGACGACACGATCTACGGCGACTACAACAGCGACGTAATCTTCGGCGGCGCCGGGAACGACCTAATCTTCGGCTATGGAGCCGCGGGCCCCACCCCCGGTGCCGTTGACAGGCTCGCCGGCACCGACCAGGGCGACTATCTGGACGGCGGCCCAGGTAACGATCGGCTCGAGGCCGCCGGCGGCAACGATTTCGCTTTCGGCGGCGCCGGAGACGACATCCTGTACGGCGGCAGCGGTGCGGACTGGATCCATGGCGGCCCTGGCGACGACACCATCTCCAGCGGCGCCGGCGCCGACCGGCTGTGGGGCGGTGTAGGGCGAGACGTCTTCGTCTACGGCTACAGTCCCACCTCCAACCAATATGCGCATGACGCCGAGGGCGGCACGGACACCATTCTCGACTTCACGTCCGGGACGGACAGCATCGATCTACGTGGCTATGCCATCCGGGATCAGGCCCTGCAGGTCGTCGACACGCCCTGCGGCCTGGAACTGCACTTCCAGGCGGTGGGCGATCCGGTGCAGCTCAACCTGACAGGCGTGCATGCTCTGCAGCCCGGCGACATCATCTTCTACACCTACGCCTGAGCGGCGGGCACGAGAAAGGCGTGGCCCCCACAGGCCATGCGCCGGTCCACCAGAGCGTCCGTCGCTTGTGCCTGCGCTTCGAGGCTGAGGCTGCGGCCAAGCTGCGCAAGCGCCGCCAAGCCGGGATGACACCTGGGGCCTGGAGGCCCCCGCCATGACCTGAGCAGGCAGCAGCCTTGCACCGCGCTGCCCGCGCTCGCTAGCTGGCCCAAAACGGATCGTTGAAGAGGAGCGACCCGGTGCCGCCGAGGAAGCGCAGGCGCTCGACCTCGTGCAGCGGGTCGGTGCCTTTGTCGATGCCATCCGCACCGCTGTTCAGGTCTCGCCGGACTGGTAGCGCCTCGGCGTCAGCCCGAGAAAGGCACCGACCGAGCGGAAGCATCGGAACCGTCTCGGACCGTCGATGGCGCTGCGGTAGGTTAGTGCCACAATGGCGCCCGCCCCGGGCCCGGTGCTGCGGGGCGTCCGGACGCGGGGGTAGAGACGCAGTCACCGGCCTTTCTGGCCGGGTTACGTCACGGCCTGAACGGTGGCGGCGCGGAAGCGCAGCAGTGCGGCCACGAGTACCAGCGCGCCGATAAGGCCGGTGGCCAGGAACTGCGGCCAGACGATGTCGATCCCGGCGCCGCGATAGATTATGGCCTGGGCGAAGGCGACGAAGTGGGTCGAAGGGAAGGCACTCATGACCACCTGCAGCGCGAAGGGCATGCTCTCGAAGGGCGAGTTGCCGCCGGAGAGCAGATTCATCGGCAACACGACGAGGATGAACAGCAAGCCGAGCTGTGGCATGGAGCGCGCGACCGTGCCGAGCAGCAGGCCGATGGCAGTAGCGAAGACTAGGTAAAGCGCGACGCCGGCGAGGAACAGCGGGACGGAGCCGGCGATCGGCATGCCGACCGCTAGGTGCACCACGGACCAGAGCGACAGCCCGGTGGCGGCGGTGATGACCAGGCCGTTCGCCCAGAGCTTCGCCAGCGCGATCTCCAGCGGCGAGACGGGCATGACCAGCAAGTGGTCCAGCGTGCCGTGCTCGCGCTCGCGGATCACCGCGGCGCCGGCCAGCAGCACCGCCAGCATGGTGATGTTGTTGATCAGCGCCACCACGCCGGTGAACCAGGAGGATTGACTGTTCGGGTTGAAGGCGGTGCGCATCTGCAGCGCGACCGGGCTGCTGCCCGCGGCATTGAAATAGGCGGCGATCTCCTGTGCCAGGATCTGCTGCAGGTAGCCTGCGCCGATGCCAGCCTGGGCCATGGCCGTGGCATCGACGTTGAGCTGGATGGCCGGGTGGTGGCCGGCGACCAGGTCGCGTTCGAAATTCGGCGGGATGTCGAGGACGAAGGTGTGGCGGGCGGTGTCCATGCGACGCTCCACCTCGTCGGCCGGGATTATCTCCGGCGGCTTGAAGAAGGGCGGCAGAAGGGCGTCGCACAGCCGGGCGGAGAGCTGCGAGCGGTCCTCATCCACGATTGCCACCGAGGCGTTGCGCAGCTCGTAGGAGAGGCCGGTCGCCTGGGAGTAGATGGCGAAGCTGAAGGCGTAGATCATGAACAGCAGCAGCACCGGGTCGGCGGCCAGGCTGCGCAGCTCCTTGATCCCGAGCCAGAGGATGTTGGCCAGGCGTCGCACCGCTCAGCGCTCCTGCTTGCGCAGCGCGGCGATGCTGAGGCCGGTGAATACCGGAATGAAGGCGGCCAGCGCCAGCAGCGTCGGCCCCAGCTCGCGGAACCCCAGCGCCTTGGTGAAGACGCCGACGCTGGCGCGCAGGAAGTAGGTCGTCGGAAAGAGCGAGCCGATGACGGCAGCGCTGCCAGTCAGTGTCGAGATCGGCACGATCAGGCCGGAGAATTGCTGCGCCGGCACGGTGGTGATGATGGCGGTGCCAAACAGCGCGGCGAGCTGCGTCCGGGTGAAGGCGGACACCAGCAGGCCAATGCCGGTCGTGGCCGTCACGTAAAGCAGGGCGGCCAGGGTCAGCGCCAGGAGGCTGCCCTTCAGCGGCACGTCGAACAGCAGCACGGCCGTGGCCACCAGCAGGGCGTAATTCAGCATCGCCAGCAGGATGTAGGGCAACTGCTTGCCCAGCAGGAATTCGCTGCGCCGTGTCGGGGTGACATAGAGATTGGTGATCGAGCCCAACTCCTTCTCCCGCACCACGCCGAGCGCCATCAGGATGGCGGGGATGAAGACCAGCAGGATGGCGATGGTGCCCGGCACCATGGCGTAGAGGCTCTTGAAATCCTGGTTGTAGCGGAAACGGGTCTCCAGCGTCGCCACTGCTGGGCTCTCCGGCGTGTTCAGACGCCGGGCCAGATTGGCCAGCCAGACCTGATGCACGCCCTGGACATAGCCCTGCACCGTCTCGGCACGGAATGGCATGGCGCCGTCGATCCAGGCCGCCACTTCGGTCGGACGGCCGCGGATGACGTCGCGGCCGAAGCCGGGCGGAATCTCGATGGCCAGGCGCAGCTCGCCGTTGCGCAGGCGCCGCTCTAGCGCCGCACCATCGGCAATGGGCGGGCGTTCGACGAAGTAGCGGGAGCCGGTGAATTCCTGGACGTAGTCGCGGCTTTCCGGCGTGTTGTCGCGGTCCAGCGCCGCGAAGGCGAGGCCCTCCACATCCATGGTGATGCCGTAGCCGAAGACCAGCATCAGCAGCATGGTGCCGAACAGGGCGAAGCCGAGCCGAACCTTGTCGCGCAGCAACTCCAGGCTCTCGCGGGTGGCGATGGCTAGCAGCCGGCGCAGGCCCGGGGCAGCGGCTCGCGCCGTCGCCGCCGGCGGGGCCGGAGTGGCCATGGCGGCGGCCGGGGCGTTGCCGGCGGCATCCTCCAGATAGCCGATGAAGGCCTCGTCCAGGCTGGCCGCCCCGCGCGCCGCCACCAGCCCGGCCGGTGCGCCAGTCGCCAGGATGCGGCCGGCGTGCATGAGCGAGATGCGGTCGCAGCGCGCCGCCTCGTTCATGAAGTGGGTGGAGACGAAGATGGTGACACCCTGGTTGCGCGAGAGATCGACCAGCAACGCCCAGAAGGCGTCGCGCGCCACCGGATCGACGCCCGAGGTCGGCTCGTCCAGGATCAGCATCTCCGGCTCGTGCAGTACCGCGACGGCGAGCGAAAGGCGCTGGCGCAGGCCGAGCGGCAGGGCGCCGGAGTTCGCGTCGAGATGCCCGGCCAGGCCGAAGCGTTCGACAAGGCCGGCGATGCGCTCCCGCGCCTTCGCCGTGGGCAGGCGGAACAGCCTGGCGTGCAGCTCCAGGTTCTGCCGCACCGTCAGCTCGCCATAGAGCGAGAAGGATTGCGACATGTAGCCCACGCGGCGCCGCGCCTCCGGGTCGCGCGCGTCCACCGGATTGCCGAACAGCCGCGCCTCGCCGGCAGTGGCGGGCAGCAGGCCGGTCAGCATCTTCATCGTGGTGGTCTTGCCACAACCGTTTGAGCCGAGGAAGCCGAAGATCTCGCCGCGCTGGACCGCGAGACTGACGTGATCGACCGCAGTGAAGCTGCCGAAGACCTGGGTCAGCCCCTCGGCTTCGATGGCCGGCGGGCCGCCCCCGGCCTCCGGCAGCGGCGGGATGACCAGCCGGCGATGGCCGGTCCGGCGGGCTTCCGGCAGCAGGGCAATGAAGGCGTCCTCCAGCGTCGCCGCTCCGGCGCGGGCCTTGATCTCGGCCGGCGTGCCGGTGGCGAGCAGCCGGCCGGCATCCATCGCCACCAGCCCGTCGAAGCGCTCGGCTTCCTTCATGTAGGCGGTGGCCACCAGCACGCTCATGCCCGGCTGCGCCGCGCGCATATGGTCCACCAGCTCCCAGAACTGGCGGCGGGAGAGCGGATCGACGCCGGTGGTCGGCTCGTCCAGGATCAGCAGCTCGGGGTCGTGCACCAGGGCGCAGCAGAGGCCGAGCTTCTGCTTCATCCCGCCCGAGAGCTGCCGCGCCGCCCGGTCCGGGTAGGGGTCGAGGCCGGTGGCAGTGAGCAGTGTGGCGATGCGGGCTTCGCGCTCGGCCCGGCCCTGGCCGAAGAGGCGGGCGAAGAAATCCACGTTCTCCCGCACGCTGAGGTCGGGGTAGAGGTTCCGTCCCAGCCCCTGCGGCATGTAGGCGATGCGCGGGCAGGCGGCGTTGCGGTGCCGCGCATCCGCCATGTCGCCACCCAGCACCATGACCCGGCCCTGCTGCACCCGGCGGGCGCCGGCGATCAGCGCCAGCAGGGTGGACTTGCCGACGCCGTCCGGCCCGACCAGCCCGACCATACCGCCGGCCGGGATTTCCAGGCTTACCTCGTCGAGGGCCGCCACCTTGCTGTAGCGCTGGCTGACGGCCGTCAATGCCGCGACAGGTCCGGCCGCTGCGGCGGGCAGAAGCGCGAGCTTCACCGCCGTGCCTCCGCCGCCCGTCGTCCCGGCTGCAACCAGTCCGGCCAGGCGACATCCGGGTTCAGCTGCACATAGCCGACGCCAGGCAGGCCGGTGCGCACCCGCTCGGCGTAGCGGCGCAGCAGATCGGCATTGATGCGCAGCTTGACACGAAACATCAGCCGGTCGCGCTCGCTGCGTGTCTCTACCTGCTTCGGGGTGAACTGCGCCTGAGGCGAAACGAAGGTGACGGTGGCGGGGATAACGTAGTCCGGCACCGCATCCAGCACGATGCGCGCCTCGGTGCCGAGCGGCAGACGTCCGGCCTGCTCAGTCGGCAGGAAAACGGTCATGTAGACATAGGTGACGTCGAGCAGGGTGACGACCCGGCCGCCCGCCGCCAGCACCTCGCCGGTATGGGCCAGCCGGTACTGCACCCGGCCGTCGATCGGTGCAATCAGGGTGCTGTCGACAATCTGGGTGCGGATGCGCTCGGCGGCTTCCCGGGCCGCCTGCACCGCCTGCTCCACCTCGGCGACTTGGGCATCGGCGGCGTCGAGCGCGGCCTCGGCGCCGTCGCGCGTCGCCTGGCGCTGATCGAAGACTTGGCGGGTGCCGGAGCCGCTCCGCAGCAGGGTGCGGGCGCGCTCGAGTTCGGTCTGAGCCAGGGCGAACTGACTGCGCTGCTGCATCACCGCGGCGCGACGCGCCTCCAGGCTGCGCTGGGCTTGGCGTTCCTGCGCCTCGGCCTGGCGGAGGGCCGCCTCCAACTCGCGGATGTCCATGCGTGCCACCACTTGGCCGGCACGGACCATGGCGCCCTCGTCCACCAGCACGGCGTCCAGCCGGCCGGCATATCTCGTGGCAACATCCACCGGCTCCGCCTCGATCCGGCCATTGGCTGAGGTAATGCCGGCCGGCAGGGCGTTGCGTTGCCGCTGCTGCCACCAATACCAGCCGCTGCCAGCGCTGCCCGCCACGAGGAGCAAGACCGCCAGAGCAACCATAAGGCGCCATGCGGGGCTCCGCTCACCGCCCGGCCCGGTGGGCGCGGTGTCCTGGCGGGCAGGCGGCCCTGACGCGCGCGGGGCAGGAATTAACTCTCTTGATCCACTGGTCTCTACCGCGGCCACTGCCTGGTTCTGCTGGCGGGTTTCGTCGATCATCGCGGCGTCCCCGATCCGATGCATCCGCGCGCATAGCACGTCGCTGCCGAGGCCAACATTGATCTAACGCATCAGTATGCCAAGTCTGGATCGGCGATCGCGGCCGTTAGGGCGCGCGGCGTGATCTGCCATGATAGTCCCCACTTGTCCTTGCACCAGCCGCATGCGCTTTCTTGGCCGCTGTTTCCGACAATCGCGTTCCACAAGCGGTCCGTTTCCGCCTGGTCGTCGGTCGCAACCTGGAACGAGAAAGCCTCGTTGTGCGTGAACGCAAGGCAGACGGATCAGAAATCGCTCTCCGAGCCGGCTCCCGGTGGAGGGTGGCGAACGCGGCGCTCTGTGTCACGTGCCGTTCCTTCGCGCATGCCAGTTCGAGCGCAGCGCCGAAGGTGGCAGCGAGAGCAGCGCGGTGTTTGAGGGCAGCCCGCAACTGGCCGGCCGGGATCTCGGGCAGAAACGACGCTAGCGGCCCGCCTTCCGGGTGCTCGGCCAGGCCCCCCGGGGGACGCCCCTTGGGTGCCCCCTCACCCCGCCGCGTTGTCTCCTGACCCGCCGCTCCCGGCCACCCGGGTGAGCCCGGCCCGCGCCGTCCGGAGCGCCGCGTCCACGGCCTGCATCGCCGCCGCCAGCTCGCTGTAGTCGAAAGCGGGCCGCGCGAGCGGCGCGGCGGGCGGCAGGGGCGGCATCGCCTCCGCCGCGGGTAGCGCCTCGGTCTCAGGCGGCAGCGCGCGCGGCCGCCCCCGCCCCCGCCCGGGCACCGGCCGGCGCGGCGGCGCGGCGGCCTCGCGCAGCGGCGCCAGGCCGGCGAGGCCGAACAGGCGACGGCTGTGGCGGTGCGTCACCTCCACCGCGACCCCGCGGCGGACGAGCTCGTCGAGGATCGCACCGGCCGCCTTCACCGACAGGCCCAGCGCGGCGGCCAGCGTGGTGGCCGAGACCAGCGGGACGGCGGCGAGCAGGTCCACCGCCGCGGGCGTACGCGAAGTCCGGCGCCGCCCGGCGGCCACCGCCGCGCGCGCCGCGTGCCAGCGCCGCTCCATCTCGACGAGCAGGTCCAGCGCTGCCCCCGCCTCCGCGGCCACCGCCCGCAGGAAGACGGGGATCCAGCGGGAGGGTTCCCAGGGCTGGCCGGGCCCAAGCGCCGCCGCCCCGGTGAGCGGCAGCGGCGCGCGCAGCAGGCCCGCCGCCGCCCAGCGCCGCACCAGCGCGGCGCGCAGCGGCGGGCGCGCCCCGCCGTGTTCGAGCCAGCGCCAGGCGCCCCAGGCGGCGTCGAGCAGCGGGACGCCGGTGGGGCGCTCCCGGTCCAGCGCGGCCAGCGCCGCCTGCACCGCGCCCTCCGCCGCCTCGCCGGGCGCGGCGAGCCAGCCGTGGTAGTCGAGGGCGAGGCGCGCGGCATCGTGCAGCGCGCCGGCGTCGATCACCCGCGCGCTGTCGCGCATCGCCCGCAGCGGCAGGCCCTCCAGCACAGCGGCGAGCTGCCAGGGATCGATCAGAAACCCGTCCGCCGCGGCCTGGCGCCGCGCCGCCTCGAGGCGGGCGCGATGCAGCAGCGCCTCCCGCAGCGGATGGAGGGGAGCGACCGCGTCGAGGCGGGCGACCGCGGCGCTGGCCGCGGCGAGCGCCGCCAGCAGGGCGGGGTCGCCCAGCGGCGGCGGGCCGTCGCGCCCCGTCCTGGCTAACAGGGCCATCGCCCTCCCTCCCCTCGATTGCGCAGGGAATTTACTCTAATCAAGCCTTCGCTTCAAAGAAGCGCTTTTTCGCGCCGCGGTGCGGCCGGACCCTCGCCCGCCGGGTCTCGACCCGCCGCCGGCCGGGGCCGCACCGGCGGAGCGGCCGCCCTGGCGCGCCTCCCCGTCGCTCTTGATGCGCCGGCAAAGGACCGGTTTGTCAGGCCCTTACCCCGGCGCCGCAGGCGGTCGGGCCAGGAAATCCGGCTGGGCCGGGCGGGCTGTTCACGGTGCCCGGGCGGGCCGACGGCCATTGGAACCGCCACCAAACACATGTTTCGTGGCAACTTCTGCAATTGTAAGCTGCGGCTTCAAGCTGCCCCGAAACAGAGAGCCGGAGACCGTGCGATGCCCAAGGCCATCGGATATGCCCGGGTCAGCACCGACGACCAGCGCACCCTGCGCCAGGTCGACGAACTGCGCGCCGCTGGCTGCGCCGACGTGCTTGAGGAGCGGGCGTCCGGGGGGGACCGAAGCCGGCCGGTCCTGGCGGCCCTCCTGCGCCGGCTTGGCCGCGGCGACACCCTGGTCGTCACCAAGCTGGACCGGTTGGCCCGGTCTCTCGAGCACCTGCTCGAGGTCGTCCGCGGGCTGGAGGCGAAGGGGGCCTACCTCCGGGTCCTCGGCGACCCGATCGACACCGCGACCCCCCAGGGACGCTTCGTGCTGCAGATGCTCGGCGCCGTGGCCGAGTTCGAGCGCGCGCTGATCCGAGAGCGCGTCGTCAGCGGCCTGGCGCGGGCGGCCCGGGAGGGCCGCCGAGGCGGCAACCCGGCCATCCGCGCGCGCGATCCTGACGCGCTCCGGCGGCTCCAGCATGCCCGGGAGGACGCCTACCTCGCCCGGGTGTCAGCCAGCGCCGACGCCTGGCTGCCTCTGGTGGCGAAGCTGCGCCTCGAGGAGGGCCGCACCTGGGACGACGTGGTCCGCGCCGTGAACGGCCGCCTGTCCGCCAAAGGAGCGGCGGCGCCTCCCTGGACGCAGGCGCGGCTGGTCCGGGCGGTCCGGGCCCTGGTGCGCGACGGCCTGGCGCCTGCCGCGTTGCTCCAGGCCCGGGGCCACAAGCGGACGACCACCGTCAGCGAGCGCAACACCGCCCTGCGGACCGTCGCGGCCATCGTGGGCGAGAGCCCGGACGCAACGCTGCGGGCGATCGGCGACCGGCTCTCTGCGCTTCGCCTCTACCCCCAGCGCGGCGGCACCCACTGGTCCACCTCCTCCGTGGCGCATCTCTTGAAGACCGCCAAAAGGCAGGGCCTGCTCCAACCACCTCCGCTTCGCGGAGGCGTGGCCGACTGAGCCGCGGGGATCCCGCCCTTCCGTGGCGGGCCGTCCGCCACCCCGCTTGCCCTGGCTACCCTCGCACGAAAGCAGACCAGGCAAGCCTCCCGACGCAGCACCGCCCCGCCGGCGGTGCCCATGCTGGCGTCCAGCAGGGCGCTGCGACGGAAGCCGTGATCCCGACCCAGGTCTCAGATGCGTGCATCCTGGCTCCAGGCGGCCTGCAGATGCGGAAAGGCTTCGAAGCCCCTTGGCATCCGCCGCGGTGCAGATCCCGATCGCATGGCCTCGATCGCCTCCACGCTCTGGAGAAGGGCGCACATTTCGTAGGGCTTACGGAGATACCCGAGGGCGATGCCCTGCGCTTGGCGGGCGGCCAATATCTCGCCGCTTGCGAAGATCGCGACCAGCCCCCAGCGGGAGAACAACTCCCGCGCCACTTCAATCCCAGAGCTACCGTCCTGCAGATTGATGTCCAAAATAGCCAAGTCAGGGGTATGCACCCGACACAGGTCTAGCGCCTCACTTGCCGTGGCGGCAGGTCCTATAATCGTGTGTCCTGCGTCCTCTAAGTGCTCAACCACAAGCGAAGATATTAGGGCCTCATCTTCAACGACGAGGATCTGCATGGGCTTCGACTCTCTCCGTTTCTCACCAGAACCGAAGGAGACAGGAGTCGTTCTATGTCACAATGCACGAATTCTTGTGATGAACCGCAACCTCTGATAGCAGCATTGCTCCTGCCGCCCTGCCGGCGTCCTCGATCCTGGAGAGGACAGCTGGGCCTCTCGGGCCGGCAGCCGGACCACAGGCGATTTCGCCGCCGCCGCGACGCTTGAGAGCACCGACCAGCGTCGCCATTGGGCGTGTCGCGTCGAGCGGGGATGATGGATAACCGGCACTTGAGAGGGTCCAACAAACCTCGCCAGGAATGGGTCCCACTACCCGGAGCCCATCTGCCCTGAATGAGGCATCCTGGTGGAAGCACCGCGGTCCGCCGGATACGGGTGACACCGCGGGCTTCTTGCTGCCTTTGTCCGGCTCACCCCCGCACAACCGGCCCCCAGGATGACAAGGCCACTTGCCCAGACGCCTCCTACGAGGAGAGCAGGGCTGCGCCAGTGGCTCCGTCGTCCGTCGTGCCTGGTGCGCGGGATCCCGGTTCGGCCGGGACTCAGGACAGCCAGGATTGACACCAGGGGCGCTCTGCCCCTGAAGGCGAGGAGTGCGCCTTGCTCCGTTCCGCTCTGCCCTTCGCAGCCCGGATCAGTCGATCCGAAGCAGGCCGACTTCCGGACCCTTGGCGCCCTGCACCACTTGTATCCGGACGGTCTGGCCTTCCTGGAGCGTGGATACACCAGCCCGCTCCAGCACCGTCGCATGGACGAAGACGTCCTTGCCACCGTCCTGTGGGCTGATGAAGCCGAACCCTTTGTCGGGATTGTACCACTTCACGGTGCCCAGCATCTCAACCGCGGAACTCAGATCAACGGCCCGCCGCGCTTCCCGTGGCCGCGCCGGCCGGGTGCGGAACGCGTCCCGCTGCGGCGCCGCCGGGCCAGCCGTGCTTTCGTCCACGGATAGGACCTGATCGATTTGCCGCCCTTTCTGTCCCTGCCCCACCCGCACCTGCATCGTCGCACCGGGGCTGACGGCCTGGATGCCGGAAGCCTGCAGGGTGTTGGCGTGGAGAAAGGCGTCGCCCGATCCATCGGCCAGTTCGACGAAGCCGAAGCCTTTCTCGGCATTGTACCACTTCACCGTGGCTCCCAGCTCGGGCGTGGCAGCTCCGCCGCCAAAGCCTGGCAGGGAAGGAAAGCTCGGGCGAGCGGAGTAATCGTCATCATCGAAGCCGCGGCGGCGGGAAGCCCGCTGGCGGTCGTTCCTGGAAGGTGACACGGAAGGCACTTTCAGCTGTTGAACTCGGGGAGGCGGATATCGCCTTACCATAGCCCATCAGCCTGACCACATCGATCGGTATGGAACGGGTGGCCGCCGAGGCGGTGGGCGTGACCGATCGCCACCTGCCGCAGGCCGAGGCTGGCCACCTGATGGGTGCTGGCGCGCAGCGAGAATGCGCCCACCGCCTCTGGCACGGTCGGCAGGGCGGAGCATCCGGTCTCCGCGCGCCCAGTGGTGAAGTCGGCCCAGCCCACCCGAGAGGCGCGACGCGTGTTCGCGGCCGAAGCCTAACGGGCGTAGTCCAACGCCTCAGCCGAGAGGGTGGCTTTCTGCTGCACAGGCGGGAGGGAGACGAGGCAGGCTGGCGCTGACGTCATGGTGCGCCAGCGGCTGGCAGTGCGACCCCCGCATCCCGCAGGCGCGCCTGCGCTGCGTGAACCGTGTCGGCGGCGAAGAGATGCGCGTGCTTGATCGCCAGATACTCAGCCGTCAGATCCCAGAGCCCACCCTCGACCATCAGGGCAAACCCGTCTGACGGGTTCTTCCTGCGGACCAACTCCTCGACGGTTTTCAGGACCCCCACGCGGTTGATCTTCTGTCGCGTGCGGGCGAGGAGAACGCGCTTTCCATGCTTCCTGTGGAGCAGTTCCTCGCCGGCCAGGATCGCGCGCCAGAAATCGGTCTCCAGCGGGCTGTCGTGCTCGCGGCCTTCGATCTCGCACAGCCTGCGCAGGGCTGCCCAGTAGAGATCCTGACGCCCCTGCCGCGCTTGATAGGTCATGTATTGTCTTAGGCTCGCCGGATCGGTCATCTGGGAGAGGTCGGGCCGGGCGTTCACGGTGCTCACTTCCCCTCATTTCCAGGCTCGAGCACGGTTACGCTGCTGCAGAATTCGCCCCGGATGTTACGGATCTTCTCGGGCTGGCCATTCGGGAGCATGCGCACTTTCGCGCCCGCCGCCCGCTTGGAGATGGCCCCCAACACCAGGTTCAGGCTGTGCTTCAGGGGCTTGCCCGCTTCAAAACCCGTTTCGCATGCCGTAGCCCGAAGATAGACCGCGGTGTGCTGCAGACGGAGTTCCCGGAACACCTGGAGCGTATGGTCGGGCTGCACGCCGTTCTCGCGGACAATGCGGCGCGAGATCTCCGCCGTGGCCGCCTTGATCATGCTGGCAGCGCGCAGCCGCTCCCGGGCGGGACTGCCGTCCTCCAGGAGACGCTTCAGGCAGTACTCTTCCAGGATGGACGTGATGTGGTCGGCCACATCGACACCCCGGACGGCTGCGTCGTGCTCGAGCGCAAGGGCCGCTTCGTAGTCCAGGCTGGTGGTGTAGCGGCGCGAGAGAGGTGGGGCGGTCATCGGGGTTCTCCTGATGACCCAGGCTTAGACCTTTCGCTTCTGTTGGTCAATGCCAGTTGCGCAATTGGTCTGACCTGTTGAGGCAGGAGAACCTGATGGCTGACAATCCGCGGTTAGCGTGGGTAAGGGCGCGCAGTGTGGCCTTTGTCACACTCTCTGCGCCTATGACGGGCCTCATCGAGCGCCTTCGGCCACTATCTGGCGCCTGCCCATCCCGACTTCAGCAGCAGGGCGGTTCTTCTGCCTTCCGGGATCGGCGGCGGCTGGATCCGTGGTGGAGGGAGGCGCGTCGTCGGTCCGGCCGAGGCGGGAGAGGTAAGCGGCGGTCGTCATCGGCGCCGCAGGGCGCGCCAGGCCCGATAAGCCATCACGAGGAAGCCCAGGCCCGCGAGAAGGCTACCTTGCCGCACTGCGGCTGGCCGTCGGCGTGCACGATCGGCTTCGCTCTCCCAATGGAACGGCACGTTGAGAACGGCGGCCAGCGCCTCGCCTTGCGCCCGGCTGCGCTCCTCCTCCGAGGCGGTGGGGTCGGCGTTCACCGCCTCGAGCCGCTCCAGCGCGGGGCGTGTCCGCGCGCGGATCTCCTCGGCTGCCCGCGCCCCCTGTTCCCGCAGCTCCAGGTTTGAGATGAGCCGATGGGGTTTTCTCATGGCTGCGGCCTTGGAGCTCGAGGGGATGGGATAAGCACCGATGCATCATAGACGCTTCGCAGGACCTCTCACGGCAAGCCGAGCCACCATGAGCGATATCACGCGGCAGCCCGGCCCCTTCGCCGCTGAGGCCTGCGTGGGCGTCTGCTATCACCTCGTGCGGGCGCTGCAGCCATCCGTGGTAAGTTTCAGCCGCATGCTGCAGGCTGATGAACAGGTAGGCCGTAGTCGCCCAGACAGACCGGCCGCCCATGACAACGCCGTCCGCACCCGCAGCAGGATGTCAGCGGCCTTCAGCCGGTCCGGCGCAGCGCAGGCGGTGCTGGTCGCCGGCCCCTGCCCCACCGGCGCCCGACCGGCTGCTCGCCGTGGTGGCCGGCATCCTGCGCTCCGACCCGGGGGCGACGCTGCGCGCGATCGGCGCCCGGCTGGAGGCGATCCGCGAGCGGACGCCCCGCGGCGGCACGACCTGGCGGCCGGGCTCAGTCGCGCATGTCGTCGCCCGTGCCCGGAAGGCCGGCCGCTGCCGGCCCCGCAGCCCCAGGGATTAGAGCCTTGAATCGATAGCGGAGCCCGCCTCGGGCTGGAGGAAAGTCCCTCAGGGGGCCTATCTGGTGCCTCGTCTCTGGCTGCAAGACACAGAGGAGGATATGAATATAAAGTAGATTTGTACATATTCTGATCCAACCTGCCTTGGCGCCGAAATAGGCAGTGCCTAAGCTTCCCTGAACGAGGGCCGGCCATCGGGGCTTGTCGCCGGGTGGTGCGGAATGGGCAGGGCGCCTCAGGACGGGGCGGCCGGCATTGGCACGCCGGCGGCCAGCAACATGCCCGGGCCCTCCACCTCACCGGCCCAGGATCCCGCCAGCATGAGCGCTGCCAGCACCTCCCTCTCCGCGAAGTCCGGCGACGCCCCGAACCTGCCGCGCTTCGTCTACGTGGGGACCGACGCCGAGCACGGCCGGGAACTCTGGGTGAGCGATGGCACCGGGGCGGGCACGACGCTGCTCCAGGACATCTGGCCAGGGTCCCACGGCGCGGACATCAGCAACATGATCCGCCTGCCCGACGGACGCATCCTGTTTACCGCCCAGGACCCGGAGCACGGCTACGAGCTCTGGGTCACCGACGGCACCACGGATGGCACCTCGCTGCTCTACGACATCAATGACGGGAATGGCGCCATCCAGCCGGGCAACTTCGCCGCGCTGTCCGACGGCCGCGTCGCCTTCGTGGCCAGCAACACTACGACGGGCAGCGAACTGTGGGTGACGGACGGAACCCGCGACGGCACGCATCTCATGCTTGAGATGACCCCCGGCACGGACGATACCCGCTTTCTCGGGCCCATCTACCCCATGACCGACGGCAGGTTCATGTTCGGCATGGTCCGCGACAACGACGACAGCTCGGGCTTGCAACACAACGCCTTGATGGTGAGCGACGGCACGCTCAGTGGAACGGTTGAGCTTTCCGGCTACTCTTCCTATCCCTCCTACGATGGGAGCGTCCTACTCGGTGACGGACGCCTGATCTTCAGGGACGCGGATCAACTGAAGGTAACGGACGGCACGCTTGCGGGAACCCACGCCGTCGAAACCCCTGTGGGACAATACAGCCCACACCTCTACGGAGCCATCGGAGACGGGATGGCCCTCCTCTCGGTCCTCGCCCCTGGGGCAACCGATTACCGCAACTCCGAGGAGGCCATCACTCACTACGTCACGGATGGTGTGGAGACGCGCGAACTCCTCAAGACCGATCTCACCGGCAAAGGCACCATGGTGGTCCCCCTGGGCGACGGGAACTGTCTGTTCTGGGTGCTGGTGCAGGGCGAACGCCAACTGATCCTGACCGACGGCACGGATGCGGGCTTCCGGACGCTCAGCACGGGAAGCGAGGCGAATCTTCGGTCGATCCTGCCGCTCGGGGATGGGCAGGCACTCCTCCTGAAGGTCACGCCCGATGCCGGGCGGAGCCTTGTGCTCTTCGACGGCACAGGGATGACCGAGATCATGCACGGGGACGGCGTCCCCGAATACCTGTCCGCCGATGACATGGTCCGCCTCTCCGACGGCACCATCCTGTTCGCCGGTACCGCCGACGGTTACACCGGCGTCAAGGTCTGGCGGACGGATGGCACCGCAGAAGGCACCCACGAAACGGCAATCGCCAATCCCGCCGGTTCACTTTCGGACCACCTCCTGGAGATCGGCCTCATCCCGGGACAGCCCGGCGCGGAGACGCCGGACGACCCCATTCTACCAGACCCGCCGATTGCAGAATCGCCGCACCACCAGTGGTCGGCTGCGAACGTGCTCTTCGACAGCGCCTTCTACTTGGAGCACAACCCTGACGTAGCGGCCGCGGGCGTGGATCCACTCCAGCACTTCCTGGCATTCGGAGCCACCGAGGAGCGCGACCCGAACAGCCACTTCGACATTTCCTTCTATCTGAACCAGAACCCGGATGTCGCGGCCGCGGGCATCAACGCCCTCGAGCACTACATGACCTCCGGCGGGCAGGAGGGCCGCGCGGCGAGCTTCGCCTTCGACGGGGATGCCTATCTCGCGGCAAACGATGATGTCGCCAAGGCGGGCATGAATCCGCTCGAGCACTACCTGCACTTCGGCGAGGCGGAGCACCGCGACGCGCCGCAGGCCACGCCGCATGCTACGAGGCCGCAGAACGTCCTCGTGGACGCTTCGTTCTACTTCTCGACCTATGCCGACGTCGCCCGCGAGGGCGTGGACCCGACCCAGCACTTCATGGCCAGTGGCTGGCAGGAGGGGCGCGACCCCAACGCCTTCTTCGACACCGACTGGTACCTTGCGCACAACCCGGACGTGGCGTCGGCGCACGTCAATCCGCTCGAGCACTACCTAGCCTACGGAGCCGCGGAAGGACGCGCGCCCGGCGCCGCCTTCGACGGGGAAGCCTATCTCGCCCACAACCCCGACGTGGCCGCGGCCGGGATGAACCCCCTCGCCCACTACCTCGCATACGGCGCGGCCGAACACCGCGACGTCTTCGCAACCTGAGGCGGGTGTGCCGTGCGCCTGCTGAGCTTCTGACGCAGGCGCACCAAGTCCCACCCTGCGGGGCTTGGTGGCCACTGCCCTCCAATCCCGCCGCCCCAGACGGAGGGGTGCGCCTTAAGCTCCACTTCGCCCACGGAGCGCTCCCGGCACGGACCTTCCCGACGCCGCTCGTCTGGGCCGGAGGGACGGAATGCTTCTGCAGAAGCTGCGATGAGTTCCACGCCTTTCGCCGCTCCCATACCCGGTACAGCCAGCATGTCCCTGCCAACCGCACTGCGCCATTCTCGAAGCGGCGTAGGCAAAGTTCGGTTTTCTAGGTGCGTCGTTAGGCCCGGCGCAAGCGCTGGCAGAACCGTTTGACGGAGGTCGAGGCGACATCAAGTAGACCCCCCTCAGAGCGTCAGGCCGGTCAGACGGCCAATTTCGAAATGACGTTGCATTTTTTTCCGCGCTCCGCAAATCTGCCCTCCGCGCCGCCGCGAGGCAGTGGACCGCTGGAGGAAACGATGGCTTTGGGTTTCAGGATTTTGCCGCGCACCCGTGCGGTGTGCGCAGACCGAGTGGAGCGCTTCCGCGGCCTGCCGACGGCCAATGTCAGCGATGTCACATCCCGCGCGGTCGCCGGCAGGCACGACGCCTCCTGGGTGGACGCCACGCTGCGGCGGCTTGGCTGCGAGGGGCTGGAGTGAGCGACGGCACGGGCAGATCCGCCATGACGCTTCCCACCGACAGTCGGCCTGTCGTCCTCATCACCGCCGCCCGGCTGGCGCCCGAAGCCATGGCGATGCTGGAACAGGCCGGGCTGAATCCGGTCTGT